>TARA_B110000483_G_scaffold123823_1_pt1 | contig 36973 bp, 24 predicted proteins | sample TARA_B110000483 | Tara Oceans TARA_B110000483 (sample SAMEA4398176) | marine metagenome | biome: Polar Biome; feature: [SRF] surface water layer (ENVO:00010504); material: water (ENVO:00002006), including particulate matter (ENVO:01000060) such as... | depth 5 m
ACGGGGACAAAAAGTAGGGCCTCTCATGAAGAACAATTATGAAGCCGAGTTTAAGCGTGAAGCGCTGCAGCTTTGGCGTAGCAGTGGTCGCAGTGCGGCCAAGGTAGCAGCGGAGTTAGGTTTCCGTGCACCGCTGCTCTATCGATGGGCTCCCGCGGAGCGCGGGAGCTCCAAAAAAGGGGGAAGCGATCCGAAGGGGGCAGGCGTTGTGGGGCTGTTAGAGGAGAGGATCACCGGAAACTTTTTCGAAAATTTCGGGGCGCCAGGCCGGTTCGTTGTTTGAAGCAGCGGGAAAAGTAGAAACTTGAATCGAATCCCACTTCATCGGCAATGGACTCAACACTGAGGGTGGTGTTGGTGAGGAGGCTGCGAGCTTTGCGGATTCGTAGTTCGAGTAAATACTGGTGAGGGGGCAGTCCCGTATGGTCCTTAAAAAGCCGTCGGAACGAGGAGTAGCTCAGGCCTTGCTGTTTGGCATGGTCGGCGAAATCGAATTTGCGATTCAGGGAGTCGCTCAAAAGACAGCAGGTCTGGCGAAGCAGATCCTCGTTGCGAGGGGAGCGCAGGTTCTCTCCCAGCGAAAGCGAGTGCACGTGCGCGAGAATCTCCATGGTTTTGGCGGCGATGATGGGGCGGAAGCCAAAAAACTCGTGACGAGCGAGGTCACAAGCATTGGCGAACAAATCGGACAGGTTTGAGTTCATCCCGACTTGGATTACCGGGTGCTTTGGATCGAAGAACCCGTTCATCAGTCGATCTGCCTGATCGCCCGAGAATCCGATCCAGCTTTCGTTCCACCCCGTCTGGGGGAGCGGTTTATAGCGGTGGCGAATATGGGGGAATAGGAGGAAAACAGAGCCTGCCGTGATGGGAATTTCGCCGCCGGTTTCCGACCAGAACGTACCGGCGCCGTCACTTATAAAAACGACTTGATATTCGGATAAAGATCGTCCCGTTTCTGCGCCGAACTGATAGGCTGCAGGGTGCTTGCCGGGAGGGTAGGCGGTTCCGGCGGGGATGCGGGTGCAGCCGAGGTCGGTCACCACGATTCCCCAGCGCCGGGCCTCTTCGCTTTCCGGAATATATCGGCTGAAGGCATTGAGCTGGGGGGCGGGCGACATGCTCAACCGTTTGCCTCAAATGAGGGAAGGCGGCAAGCAAGGCTGATCAAAAAGTGCATATTTGTGGTCAAGAACTCCATTCTCCAGTCGAGGCATTCACGTTATGCTGCGGCGGTGAGAAAGGAAGCTGCCCCATGGTTCTAGTCGGTATCGTATTGCACGTCTTGGGCGGATTTGCGGCCGGGAGTTTCTATTTGCCGCTGAAGAAGGTGGAGAGATGGTCTTGGGAAAGCGCATGGTTGGTGAATGGAGTCTTCTCGTGGATTCTGGCCCCGGTCGCCTTGGCCTGGCTGACGGTTCCGGGGTTGGGGGAGGTGCTGTCCTCGGCTCCACCCAAGGCGTTGATGTGGACCTTTCTATTTGGGGTGTTGTGGGGCGTGGGCGGACTGACCTTCGGATTGTCCGTGCGGTATCTGGGCATGTCGCTGGGTTACGCCGTGGTCCTCGGTTTTTGCGCGGCGTTTGGCACCCTGATACCGGCCGTTTATGATGGCAGCGTGGTTGCGTTGCTGAGCACCGCCTCGGGGGGAGTTGTCCTGGGGGGGATATTGGTGTGTTTGATCGGCATCGGTTTTTGCGGTTACGCGGGGCATATGAAGGAGATGCAGCTCAGTGCGGCCGGCGCGACCAAACGGGAGTTCAACTTGGTTCGGGGGCTTTTGTTGGCCGCTTTCTCGGGATTCATGAGTGCTGGCATGGCATTTGGATTTGCGGCGGGGAAACCCATTGGGGAACGTTCCCTCGAAGCGGGCACCGATCCGTTGTGGATTAACAACGCCGTCTTGGTCGTCATTTTACTGGGAGGATTTTTGACCAATGCCTTGTGGTGTATTTACCTGAGCACGAAGCAGCAGAGTTGGTCAGATTACTGGCGGGCGGACGCACCCTTGCGGAAAAACTACCTGCTGTCCGCCATCGCAGGCGTGATGTGGTATCTCCAGTTCATGTTCTACGGGATGGGTTCCACCAAGATGGGGGACTACGATTTCACCAGTTGGACCCTGCACATGTCCTTCATCATTATCGTGAGTAATTTGTGGAGCCTTCACCTGAAGGAGTGGCAGGACAGTGGCCTGAAGGCGAAGCGGATTTTGATCGTCGGTGTACTTGTGATCACCCTTTCCACCGGGCTGATTGGTCTCGGCAATTATCTTCAATCGAGCTCGATCGCGCACTGAGTCATTCGTGAACCCAGCATCCCTCCCATTTATGAAAGCAGGAATATTCTCAATCGGACTCGACACATACTGGCCGCAGTTTGACGGGCTACGGGATAATTTAAATGGCTACCATACAGAGATTCGCGATCGAATCGGAGGCATGGGCATCGAGCTCGTGGATGCCGGGATGGTGGACAATGTCGAGAAGGCCAGCGGCGCGGCGTCGCTGTTTAAGAAAGAGGAAGTGGAGATCATCTTCTTGTTCATCTCGACCTACGCCTTGTCGTCGACCGTTTTACCGGTTGTGCAAAGGGCCAAAGTTCCTGTAGTGATGCTGAACTTACAGCCGGTGGCTCAACTCGATTACGAGAAATTCAATGCCTTAGGCGACCGCGGTGTGATGACGGGTGTCTGGCTCGAACACTGCCAGTCCTGTTCGGTGCCTGAGTTGGCCTGCGTCTTTAATCGTACGGGCATCGACTATCATGTAGTGACCGGATTCCTGCAGGATCCCGTGGCTTGGCAGGAAATTGAGGACTGGGTGGGCGCCGCCAAAGTTCAGTTTGGCATGCGCGAAAATCGGGTGGGCGTCATGGGCCACTACTACTGTGGCATGCTCGATGTTTACAGCGACCTGACACAGCAGTCGGCCGTTTTCGGCAATCATTTTGAGCTCCTGGAAATGTGTGAGCTCCATGATCTGCGTCAGGCGGTGACGGCGGCGGAGGTGACCGCCAAGGTCAGTGAATTCCACGAGAAATACGAGGTATCCGCAGATTGCGAACAAGCGGAACTCGAGCGGGCCGCTAAGACTTCAGTCGCACTGGATAAGCTGGTGGCCAAACATCGGCTGGGTTCCATGGCCTACTACTATGAAGGCTCGGGGGAATATGAAAACATCGTCACTTCGGTCATCGCTGGAAATACCTTGTTGACGGGGCGCAATATCCCGGTCGCGGGCGAGTGCGAAGTGAAAAACGTACAGGCGATGAAGATCATGGATCTGTTTGGGGTGGGCGGTTCGTTCTCCGAATTCTACCTCTCGGACTTTGTGGATGACGTGGTCTATCTTGGGCATGACGGGCCAGCTCATTTCGCGATCGCGGAAGGAGAGGTCAGCCTAGTCCCCTTATCGGTCTATCACGGCAAACCGGGCAAAGGGCTATCGATTCAAATGACGGTTAAGCACGGTCCTGTGACCTTGCTGTCGGTGGTACAGCGCAGGGACGGTTCGGTCGTGCTGCAAGTTGCGGAAGGCGAGTCGGTGGAGGGACCCATTCTCCAGATTGGCAATACCAACAGCCGTTATCGCTTCAGTCTCGGAGCGAAAGGTTTTATGAACGCTTGGTCGAAAGGTGCTCCCGCCCATCACTGCGCGATTGGAGTGGGGCATATCGCGGACAAAATTGAAAAACTGGGAAGCTTGCTGGGAATCGACGTGAACCGCGTTTGCTGACGCGAACGGCCCGTCCGCATCACTTTAGGTGAAAGACTTCTGTGAGTGGTCCGGTGATGGGCGAATTGTCCGGGTGGCATTCCATCAAATCGGCCATGTGGGCCCACCACCGTTCCACCACCTCAGTTTCCGGCAAGAGCGCGGCAGTATTATCTTCGGCCAGTTTCTGCACGGCAAACAGAGTGAGCGTGCTGCGATCGAGGAATATGGAATAGTCTGATACTCCAGCGTGGCGTAACTCTTGCGCTAACTCCGGCCAAATTTCATCATGACGCCGAATATATTCGGCTTCATTTCCCGCCTTAAGTTTCATGGTAAATGCGATTTTTTTCATTGCTGGAGTGTGCCCCCGCCCGGTCAAAAAGATGGAGCAGGTGGTGGGGGATGGTTATGGGTTACGGCGGCGGGCAAAAGCCCCCCCCCCGAGTTCTGGAAGGAAAATTGGTGGCCGCGCCATTTTCGAGCAAGTTACGGACAAAATAACGATTTCTGACAGTCTGAATTCACACTCATCGACCCTATGAGACGAATCGGTTCATGAAGTTCCGTTCCCCTTTTCACCCCGCAGAAACAAATTCTAAATGTCCGGCTTTCACTTCTTCGATTTTCTCGCAATTCTTGTCTACTTATTCACGGTTTTGTACTTGGGCCGGAGGGCCTCCAAGAAGTCAGAAAACAGTGAGGAGGGGTATTTTTTGGCGGGTCGGGGACTGGGCAAGGCCTACCAGTTTTTCCTGAACTTCGGCAATGCCACCGATGCCAACGGAGCGGTAAGCACGGCCAGTCTCGTTTACCAAAAGGGTGTATCCGGCATTTGGCTATCCCTACAGACCCTGTTCATGACGCCGTATTACTGGTTCATGAACGTCTGGTTCCGGCGAGTGCGGCTGGTCACGGTGGCTGACTTGTTTGAAGACCGCTTTGGATCCAAGCGGCTGTCGCAGTTTTATGCGATCTTTCAGATCATCGCCACGGTCGTGGTGATCATCGGGTTTGGAAATTTGGTTTCCTACAAGGTGACGGCTTCACTCCTTATCAAGGACGAGGCGCACTGGAGCGTCACCGAGTGGGCATCCGTTACGGGATATGTGGAGCTCCAGGAGTTGCGTGAACAATCCGCCCAAGGTGTTCTTTCGGTTACCGATACTAATCGGCTGCAAGATCTGGATGACCGGGACAAACGGGGAGAACTGCGCAGTCGGATTTCCTACTTGGATAGCACCACGGGCAAGTGGAGTTATTACATCATCTATTCCCTGGTGGTCGGTGCTTACATCGTCATGGGAGGCCTGGCCGCGGCGGCGGTTAATGAGGCGTTTCAAGGCATTCTGATCATTGTTTTTTCCGTCCTGTTGATTCCGAGCGGACTCAAGGCGATCGGGGGTTGGGGGGCCTTGGCGGAGAAGGTGCCGCAGGATGACTTTCTCCTGTTCACCAGCACCGGCATTGGCATCTGGGAACTACTCGGGATCTTTTTCATCAGCATCATTCAGATTCATGGGATCATCGGAAATATGAGTGTCTCCGGTTCCGCCACCAATGAATACGCGGCTCGTTTCGGCGCCGTGACGGGCACATTTGCTAAGCGCTTGATGATCATTCTCTGGGCAATCTGTGGTCTGATCGCGATCGCTTTGTTTCAGCATGATCAAAGTCTGTCGGATCCTGATTCGGCTTGGGGCACCATGGCGTTACAGCTATTGGGGCCGGGCTTCCTGGGATTGATGATGGCGGGTCTTCTGGCGGCGAACATGTCGACCATCGCCGCTCAAACCATGGCGGTGTCCGCGCTATTTACGCGGAATATTTTCAAACCCCTTTATCCCGATTCGTCCCAGTTGACGTTGGTCCTGATTGGACGAGTTGCGATTGTGGTCTTTTTGGCCTGTGGCATAGTCGCGGCTGCAGCGATGAATGATGTTTATGCGGTGCTGCAGTTGATGCTGACGGTGAACGTGCCGTTCGGAGCCGCGGTATTGTTGATATTCTTTTGGCGGAAACTGACCGTCGCGGCCGTATGGTCGGCGGTAGCGGTTTCGGCTTTGGTCAATGTGATCGCTCCGGCGTTGTTGCCCAATGTGATACCGAGTCTCCGGGATGCCCCCGCGTTGGTGAGGGAAGTCAGCCTGCCGGATGGCGGCACGAGTGCCCTTTATTTTGAATCGGTGGTTCGCTCCGATGCGGAAGACCCCCAGAGCCCGCGGCGAGGGCAGGGCCGACTGCACCTTGAACTCTACTCGCTCAGTGCGGTGGGGTATCCGGTCGAGGAGCTGAATGCCAGCACTCGAAATGCCACGCGTTATATCTTTAATGGAATCTTTCCCTTCATCGTCCTCTTTTTGGTCAGCTTGTTTACGAAAGTCCCAGAACGAATTCGCGTGGATCGCTTTTTCGGAAAAATGAAAACTCCGGTGGGCGCATCACCCGCGTTGGAAGAGAAGGCCATGGCCGATACCTACGCTGCTCCCAACCGTTTTGATGATACGAAGTTGTTTCCCAAATCGGCGTGGGAGTTCACCAAATGGAACAAGACCGATTCGGTCGGCTTTATCGTGTGTGTGGGCATTGCGTTCATCATCCTCGGGGTGCTGTGGTTGATCCTACAAATGGCGAAAAACTAAGCCCATTAGCCGGATCAATTTCCCTTGGCGATCGAACCCTGAAACTGTGATTAAAATACCATGCTGCCCTTGATTCGGATCACCCTCGTCGCCCTATCCGTTACGGTAGCTTCAACTGCGCTGGTCCACGGGAAAGCGCCGAGTTCAGCCATTGGAATCGAGAGGCCCAATGTCCTCCTAATCATGACTGATGATCAGGGATACAGCGACGTCGGGTTTAACGGCAATCCGCTCATTCGGACCCCGATCATGGATCGGATGGCATCTGAGGCGGAGGTATTTGATTTCTTTTATGCCAATCCGGTGTGTTCCCCGACCCGAGCCAGCTTGCTGACGGGAAGATACGCCCTGCGCACCGGGGTCATTGATACGCAGGAGGGGAGTTCCATCCTGCGGCCGTCGGAAATCACGATTGCGGAAGTTCTCCAGGGGGCAGGCTATCGCACCGGAATGTTTGGAAAATGGCACCTAGGGGATAACGCCCCAGCTCGGCCCATGGACCAAGGTTTCGATCACGCTTTGACTCACATTGGAGGGATGATTGGTGCTCCTTACAGTCCCTTGGACGCTCAATCTTACTTCGATCCGCTACTCATCGAAAACGGACGGGAGAAGCAATTCGAGGGCTACGTGGTGGACCGGCTCACGGATGCGGCGGTGGATTTCATTCGGTCCTCGGGAGAGGATCCGTTCTTCGTTTATTATGCGCCCAACACTCCGCACCATCCGCTGACGGTGGCGGACCGGTATGCCCGTCCTTATCGCGACGCGGGCCTGAGTGAAGACACCTCCCGCTACTACGGTATGATCACCAACTTGGATGACAATTTCGGTCGCTTGTTGGACGTTTTGGAAGAGGTCGGCGCCACCGACAATACGCTGATCATATTCCTGGGTGATAATGGAACTTCCAGCCTTCATAAGCAGGATGACTTGTGGGACAGTGGACTCCGTGGGGCCAAGACCTATGTCTACGAAAATGGCATTCGGGTGCCAATGTTCATCAAGTTACCCGGCGATGCTGGATTAGGTTCGCGCCAAAACCACCGATCTTCGGTGGAGGATTTGATGCCGACGATTTTGGATGTTTGTGGGCTGGATCCGTTATCTGAAATGGATGGTTACAGCTTGGTTCCTTTATTGCATGGGGATTCCTCCTCGGTCATGGAGCGCGCATTATTCTTCCAGTTTCATCGTGGGACCCAACCGGATAAATACCGCAATTCAGCAGTCATTAGAGGTCCCCATAAACTCGTTCAACCGGTGGGGCGGGGGATTGAGCCATTCTCCCGCGATACCATGAGATTTGAACTATACGATCTGGACAGTGATCCTGGGGAACAGCGGGATATTGCGGCGGAGAATCCGCAAATCGTGAACAGCCTAAAATCCGATTACAGTGCCTGGTTTGATGAGGTCACCGCATTGGGATTTATCCCGGTGCCCACTTGGATAGGGGAGGAGGAGGCCTCGAAAACCTTCTTAACCCGGCAAGATTGGCGCGGGGGAGGACTCTTCGACGGAGATCTGGGTTGTTACGAAATCGATGTTCGGACCGCAGGTCTTTATCGGATTACCTGTCGCTGGAGCGAACTGTTGAAATCCGCCCATGCCGTAACCCTCTGGATCGGAGAACAGGTGCTGAAAAATCAGATTCTCTACGCCGAATCGGAATGCCGCTTTGACGAAGTTTACCTGCCCGCAGGGCGGAGCCGACTTGAAGCTTGGGTTGAGATCGATGGGGAGAAGCATGGATTCCGGTTTATGGAAATTGAGAAGCTGACCGACCGTGAAGCCTTTGCCCATGCCGACCATGGTTTTGGGCAAGAGGTACTGTTCGATTCGGGAACGGAAGACTGGACGAAGCAGTGGTTTCTGGATGGAGAGGTGGGAACTGTCACCACGGGTCCGGACGGCATGGCATTGGTAGCGGGGCCGGAATTTGGCAATGATGCCCACCACATGGTGCTCTGGACGAAGGAACGCTTCGCGGGGGATATCAAAATTGAGTATGACTATACGCGGCTCGATGAGGAAACCCGCGGGGTGAACATCCTCTACATCCAAGCCAGTGGCAGCGGAGTGGGGCCCTTCGCCGAAGACATCGTCGAGTGGACTGATCTGCGTCGGGTGCCAGCGATGCGGACCTACTTCGATAACCTGAACACCTATCACATCAGCTATGCGGCGTTTCCGAACGATGAGGACAACACCAGCTACATTCGGGCCCGGCGCTACATGCCAAACCTGACCGGGTTGGACGGCACGGGTCTGAGTCCCGACTATTTTCCCACGGGACTTTTCCAGACGGGAGTCCCTCACCGGATTGCGGTTATCAAACGGAGCCGTGAACTCTTCATCCGGATCGAGAACGCGGACGAAACCTATTATGGTTATATGAAGAATACGGAACTGCCTGACATTTCGGAAGGGCGCGTCGGTCTGCGCCAAATGTTTACGCGTTCAGCCCGCTACCGTAATTTTCGGGTGAGTATTTCCGTCGAGTCGCCTAAATGAGTGAAAAGGGTGCGGTTTCCAGTAGAAGGCTATCTAGGATTAGGATGGGATGTTGAGGGTGAAGTCTGACTGTCTGAATACGATTTCCTTCAAATCGGACTGTCTGAATATGACCCACTGGCTACTGGTGGTTCGAGGCGCACCTATTGTTATGATTAGAGACTTCAAGTCGTCGTTCTCTAAACGACAATATCCTAACCCCCACGATTAACATCCCCAACGAGCAACCTTGTCCAAATCGGACAAACGAGTGGTTCTAACCATAAAAAAGTATGAAAAACATCAAAATGCCCCAAGCCCCCAACGGCTTGATGAGAGGTTTGATAATATTTGCGGGTATCCCCGCGTTGTCATTATCGCTTCTCGCCCAGTCATCCACCCTGGCAGAAGAAGTTGACGCAGAAAATGTCGTAGAACTCTCGCCCTTCCAGGTTTCGGCCGACAATAACATTGGTTACCTCGCCAACAACACGCTCGCCGGCACTCGGTTGAACACCGAACTCAAGGACGTCGCCAGTGCGGTGCAGGTGCTCACTAAGGAATTTCTGGACGACGTAGGTGCGGTTGATTTGAGTGAGCTACTCACCTACACCACCGGAACCGAGGCGGCCGGTGTGGGCGGAAACGCGAGTTTCGGTGAACTAAACAGTGGTACCGAACGTGGCGAGCGCGCCCGGCGGGAACCTCAACTCAACACCCGCGTGCGCGGTTTGGCTGCGGCCGACCTGGCTCGTGATTACTTCATCAGTGACGTTGCATTTGATCCCTACGTCACCTCGCAGGTCACCATCAATCGGGGACCGAATGCTTCCCTCTTCGGCTTGGGTAGTCCTGGCGGCATCATCAATTCCACGATCGATCGGGCGGAAACCGGCCGCACCTTTGGAGAGGTTAATTTTAAGGCCGACGATTTCGGATCATGGCGCGCTTCGATCAACTACAACCAGATGGTGGTAAAGGATAAGTTGGCGATTCGCATCGCCGCCCTGGACTCCAACAAACGGTACGAGCAGAAAAACTCCAGATACGACGAAACCCGACAATTTGTGGCCGCAACGTGGCGTCCCTTTGGAAATCTAACGATCCGGGCCAACTACGAAACCGGTGATGGTGACGGTGTTCGACCCAAACTTCGCCCGCCCACAGATCGGATTTCCACGTGGTTCGCCAATGGCAAGCCGAGTTATAATCCTAACACCCACCAATGGTTTAAAGATGGTGAGCTCGTCACCGACAACGCGTATGCCAATGAACTAACCCGATCGTCGACTCAGTTTGGCTCTCAAGGAATTAACGGCAACCCCTACATGATCTTCGATGATCCTAACAGTTCGATACCCGGCAACAACGGCTATGCCGTGGTGCAGGGTGGCTTCCGCAAAGACGCGGCGGGAAGAATACCGGGGGTGTCTATTCCCGCGAGTGGTCATGCGTACATGAGAATGTTCCAGGGGCCGAGATCGTTGTTTGCCCGTAATTCCGACTATATTGTGGGGGCACGTCCGGATATCCTGCCGGCCGAGCGTGGATTTTACTCTGACGTTCAGATCACCGATCTTGATATTATCAACATTCGAGAGTATAATTTGACAGGAGAGAACGGCTTCCATCGACAGAATTTCGAAATTTACAGCGCCCGGGCAGAGAACACGTGGTTTGATAACGCGCTGGGTCTCGAAGTAGCTTATCAAAACCAGTATTGGGAGTCTGACCTTGCTGAGGCGCAAACCGCTTCAAGTGCCAGCACGGTGAACATTGATATCAATACGGTCCTCATGGATGGATCGCCGAATCCTAACTATGGTCGTCCCTTCATTGGCGGACGTGGTTATGCTCAGGCTAAGATCCGGGAACGGGAATCCTACCAAGCGATCGGATTCGGCAAATACGATTTCGGAGACAAAAGCGACGGATGGTTACAGCATCTGGGTAATCACACCTTGACGGCGGTCGTGCAGAGCCAGAAAAATTCTGAAACGGCTCCCAATCGCATGAATGCCAAGGCCAGTAATGATTGGAATCCATCGACCGCCCGGAGAGGCCCCGGTATAACTCAGGCTCAAGATTATGCTACCAGTTCCCGGTCGAATAATAACACGCGCGGCATAATGGTCCAATACCTCGGACCCTCGTTGCTCGGTGCGAGTAGCTTGCAAAATTCGGGTATTCAAGGGGTCACCGTTCCGCAGACTTTCCAAAGCACGGACAACGCCCTACGGTGGAATCCTTTCAATGGCGCCTTCGAACCGGGTTCCGCCCAGTTTTACAACGCCAATGATCACCCCGACCAAGTATGGACCTGGGGCAATCCGCTTGGAGCTGATGAGATCGATTCCTTGTCGTCGGTGCTCCAAAGTAAATTCCTGGGAGGTAACATTGTCACCACCGCTTCATGGCGGTCTGACTCGGTCAAGCAATTCACTGCCGCTCAGGCGGTGGATCCTGCCACCGGCTTGTACATTGAAGGAGCTGAAATCCCCAAGGGTGACCCTACCTTTGAAGAGGGCATCCAACAATCCAGTTTTGGTATCGTGGGGCATGTTCCGGATCAATGGTTGCCTGAAGGCATCGGTTTAAGCGCCCACTTTGTGGATTCCCAAAACATCGCGGCGGGCACGGCGGGCGTGGACATATTCAACGTTTCTGCCCCTCTGCAAGGCGGCACTACTAAGGAATACGGATTTTCGGTGTCCGCCCTCGACGACAAATTCTACGCCCGAATCAACTTCTTTGAATCGGCTCAGAATGATGTGAAGATCACGGGCACTCTGCCGCAGATGGGTGGTTACATACGGTCAGTCATGGAAAATAACACTCCGGCTCAATTGGCGGCGGCCGGATGGAATCTCTACGACGGTAGCACCTTCAATCCGGGAACCATTGTTGCCTTAAACATTCGGCCGGCTGATACCGGTGTCCCTAGCAATGAGACCACTTGGTTAGGTGATAACATTGCGGGCACCCCCACCAACTATTATCAGGATACGACCTCAAAGGGGATGGAGATGGAATTCTCTTACGCCCCCACCAAGAATTGGCGGATTCACCTCAACGTCTCGCAGATTGAAGCCCAAATCGATGATGTCATGCCCATTTCGGGCCCTGAGCTGACGCGGGTTGCCAACGAGGTGTTTCTGCATGCGTTAAAGGGCAAACTCTTCGTCGTCGAGAACCCCATTCCTCTCCCGGATGGTAGTTATGATCCTGAGGTCTATCTTAGTTCCCGGGCAGATAATCTGCTGGGCGCCATCGCCAGCAAGAAAGCGCCGGAGGGTGGCCCCTTGCAGGAAATTCGGGAGTGGCGTACGAACTTGATCACGAACTACACGTTCAATAAATCTGACAGTTGGTTGTCTGGTTTTTCCGTCGGCGCCGGCCTCCGTTGGCAAGACGAAGTGGCCATCGGGTCAGCTCTGAAAATCGTGGATGGAGCCACGGTGCCGGATTACGATAAGCTCCACTTCGGACCAAAGGAAACGAATGTCGATGCATGGCTCACCTACAATACGAAGATCTTCACAAATCAGAGTCTGCAGCTCCAGTTGCGCGTTCGCAACCTGACCTCTGGCTCCGGTGATTTCATCCCCATCAAGGCGAATCCCGATGGCGAAGTGGCCCTCTGGCGGATCGGAGCTCCACGATACTACGAGTTCTCCGCCCGCTTCCGCTTCTAGACCTTCTGAAGGGAGTTATTTGATTACCCTCAGGTCTTGGTAGTGTTTCACAAAACGCTGGCGTCCGGTTTTATTCGGGCGCCAGCTTTTCGTAGGGGCGACCTTAGGCCAGCAAACTAAGCCACCCCCGACCAAGGGGATGAAAAGTCCCATTGTTATCGGGCTCCACGGTAGTTTTGCGACTGCCATTATTTTCAGCGAGATCGGTTTTGACAAAAATTAAGCGCTTACTTTTTACCCAAACTCGGTTTATCCGGTGATGCGAAGAGTGACGCGAAAGGTCTCCAAGTGTTCTTTTGAGAAAAGGATGGTGTTCCGGTCGAGCGAGTCCCGAGTCGTCTACACCTAGGCGGTGGAAATCGAGAAGAACCGTGATTGATTGAACCTCCTGTTCGTCCCGGTTCAGATTCAATATTGCGCCGTTGTCTTTCTCCTCCCGACCCCTCAAATTGGAGGGTAGTCGTTAAATCTAAAAAGATGCATCCACTTCCTCTGAGCCCATGTGAAACTGCACCGAATCGTGACTCCTTTTACTCCATTCCTCAACGGAACTTGTGGTGCCCGATGTCTTCGGCGATGCTATGAACTTGGAAGACATGGTATGACGTGGTGGCGGCAGATGCTCTGGTTGCTAGGCGCTACTTCTTTCGGTTGTGTGGGGATAGGGGACGGCGGTGAGTCCCCCATGCCTAACCGCCTGATCCATGAGCAGTCTCCCTATCTGCTGCAGCATGCCTACAACCCAGTGGACTGGCACCCTTGGGGGGAAGAGTCTTTTGCCAAGGCGCGAGAGGAGGATAAACCCATCTTTCTCTCCATTGGCTACTCCACCTGTCATTGGTGTCATGTGATGGCGAGCGAGTCTTTCGAGGATCCGGGGATAGCCGAAATTCTGAACCGGGATTTCATCGCCATCAAAGTGGATCGTGAGGAACGCCCTGACATTGACCGGATATATATGAGTTTTGTGCAGGCGACTTCAGGGCAGGGAGGTTGGCCGTTGAACGTATGGCTCACGCCGGATTTGGAGCCGTTTTCCGGAGGCACCTATTACCCACCACGGGACGCCCACGGACGTCCGGGATTCAATACCGTCCTCCTGCGCATCGCCGAGGCCTGGCAGCAGGAACGGGAGAAGATAATCGAACACGGCGGTCAGATAGTGGCCTCACTCTCCGCGGCGGCTAGTGCCACCACGGAAACGGGTCTGGTTAAATCGCTGGTCGAGTCGGAGTGCTTAGACGAGGCGTATGGTTATTTCGACCGCGCCTTTGACCCCGCAGAGGGTGGGTTTGGACTGGCCCCGAAGTTTCCTCGACCGGTCGTTTATGAATTTCTGTTTGATTACGCTCATCGCAAGCAGGGCAGCGTTGAGGCAGAGCGGGCAGTGGAAATGGCCTTGTTCAGTTTGCGCAAAATAGCGGCGGGTGGGATTGCCGACCATCTGGGAGGAGGGTTCCATCGATACGCGGTCGATGGGGAATGGCATGTGCCTCATTTCGAAAAAATGCTCTACGATCAGGCGCAATTGGCCCGAGTGTATTTGATCGCCTACCAGATCAGTGGAGATTCTGAGTTTGCGGATGTAGCGCGAGGGATATTTCGATATATCGCCCGAGACATGACTGCGCCGGAGGGGGGATTTTACTCGGCCGAAGATGCGGTGAGTCTTCCGGAAAAGGGTGCGAACAAGAAACGCGAAGGGGCGTTCTATGTCTGGTCATGGCAGGAATTGAAGGAAACCCTTGATCGTCCAGAATTCGAGGTGTTCACCGCGACTTTTGATGTTCGAGAAAACGGTAATGTCGCTCCCCTCGCTGATCCTCATGGGGAATTGCAGAACAAAAATGTACTGATCCAGCGTAAGTCCCGAGAAGCGGTCGTCGAGGAGTTGGATTCTTCCGAGGATAGGGTCAACGCTCTGCTGGTATCGGCCCGAGAAAAACTGCTGCGCGTGCGCGAGCGCCGTCCCCCTCCACATCGGGATGACAAGATGATAACCGCTTGGAACGGGATGATGGTTTCCGCGCTCTGTAAAGGCTACCTCATCTTGGGTGAAGGCAGGTATTTGACCGATGCGAAAGAAGCGGTCGCGTTTGTGCACCGCGAATTGGCCACACCCGAACAAGGAATCCTGCAGCGGAGTTTTCGGCAAAAATCCAGCGGCATCTCTGGCTTTGCCGAAGACTACGCGTTTTGGATACGGGCCCTCATCGATCTATATGAAACCACCGGGGAAATTGACTACCTGCGGAAGGCGCTTCGCTTCCAGGAGTCCATGGACGAAATCTTCTGGGATAATGTTGCGGGAGGCTATTTCAGTAGTTCCGGATCAGCCGACGTTATTATTCGCATGAAGGACGACCATGATGGCGCCGAACCTTCCGCTAATTCCGTCGCCGCCCTGAACCTCGCGCGCCTCGCCGATATGTTGCAGCGAGAAGATCTTCGGGAACGCTCGCAAAGGGTATTGAGAGGATTTGCGGCCACTTTGGAACGGTCCCCGGCGGAGCTACCGTTGATGATCAATGCCGTTGCTTGGCATCAGGGGAAGCCCGCCCAGATTGTTTTAGCGGGCGAAATGGGGAAAGCAGGGGCAAATTTCAGTTCGTGGCGACAGATAGCCTCAGAGGAATTCCGGCCCGCCCAGGTGCTCCTGACGGCCGATGGGGACGAGGGGCAGAAATGGCTGGTCGAACAGGGAGCGCCGATTGGGAGTTTTGCTCCGGTGGATGGTATGCCGACGGCCTATGTCTGCCAAGACTACATGTGCCAATTGCCGACAAACGATTTGGATGCATTCAGAAGGATGCTGGAGCAGTCTCCGTAAAATTGGCTCACCGGTGGGCGGGGAAGGGGAAGCGGCGCAGAGCTTGACCATGATGCTCGGCCTCGAGTTCTCAGAACCGGATAACGGATGCGTTTGAGATTGGTGGCGTCCTCGCGGATCCGGGGGTAAACTGGACGGACTCCAAAAGAGGGCCCGGATAAGATGAGCGTTTCCTGTGCCAATAAAATTGGTCCGCGATTGGTTGGCTCCTTGGATTTACGATCGGATGAAAACTAGGCAGCTCCCAATCCACGGTCCCTCAGGTAGCGGTTGATGTTCGGGTTTTGATCGGCTAGCGAAGGCGGCTATCGGCTTCAGCGTTCTGGCCGTCTCTTTGTTGGTAGATAAGGCATTCAATACCCTGATACGGGTGGTGTTTGATGAGATGAGGAAGGGGGAACCCGGCACCCCTAAACCATTTAACGGCTATGATATTCTACGAGATGGTATTGGTTCACCGTTGGGTTTTCTATTCGTTTTTTAGAGCCGTTCATCCAGGTCACTTCGATGTAATCGACCTTCTCATTGTCACCGAGACCGAAGAGTCGGGTTGTCGCCTGTTGGGATTCGAAAGAATCACCGTTCACGATCGCCGCGGCCTGAATTCTTTCCCCGTAAGCGACCACGATTCTCGCGCCCGTCGTCAGCGGCGCTCCCGCCGCATCCCGCAGTCTGACCCCCACAAAATTTCCGGTTGTGGGGATTTGGTTCAAGTAGACTTCGACTGAATTGCCCTCCGTTGAGGGACTCCAGTCCGGGGGAGAGGAGTCGATGATCAGGTCCATCTTTCCGTCCAGATTGACATCATCGGCCACGACCATGCGGCTGTCATGTTCCAAGGCCACTCCGGCCAGAAAGGAGACGTTGCGGGCCCGACCGTCAGGCATCGGCATGAAGAGAAAATTGTGTTCGAACCCATTCCAGGAAATGCCTTGTTCCTCCTTGAAGTTGAGCTTCCCCCCAAAGTAGTCGGCCATCAGCGGATTTTCCAGCGAAGAGCCGCGGTAGATGTCGTCGGTCCAAAAACTGGAGCAGTAATCTCGGGCGGTGGTATTGCTGTCGTGCCCATTGGCCACGTAGAGATCAAAATCCCCGTCGTTGTCAAAATCCACCGTGGCGACACCCCAGGACCAACCCGTGCGAGCAACTTGGTCAGCGTAGGCCGATTGTTTGAAGGACCCATCCTCTTGCGAGATATAAAGTCGGTTGCCGTAGGCCATGGGCAAACGATGCTCGGTGATCGCAGCAAATTCCTCTCGCTTCGCCCCGAGCAGGTGTAGCCGATTTGCCGTGGTTGAAGACATGCCGATCGCGTAAAAATCCAAAAGCCCATCGTAGTTGAAATCGGCAAAGGCGTGCGCCATCCCGAAGAGGGTCCGGACATCAATGGCCTCAGCCGTGATGTCTTCAAACATCCCGCTCCCGTTGTTGCGGTACAGGTCGACTCCGGAAAAATCACTTATTACCAGCAAGTCCAAATCGTTGTCATTGTCGTAGTCGAAGAACGAGTTGGAGTACACCCGGCGAAACTGTTTTTCGGCAATGCCCAGTTCACGGGTCCTTTCCTGGAAATGGACTCCGTCCCCGTCATTGATCAACAGGTAAGAAGGATGGCCGTCGTTGGCGTCAAAAAAGGGATCCGGCATATTGCCGCCGCGATAGGGCTCCTTGTATTGACCCAGCCACAAGTCGAGGTCGCCGTCACCATCGATGTCACCCGCCGTCAGGGTCGTATCGGATTGGGCGCGAAAAAGGGGCGCAATCAGCAGGGGCAGGGGCGCGGATTCAAACGAGCCGGGTGCGGATCCTTTAAAGATAAACATGCCCTCGCGGGGAGAGGAAGATGCCGTTTGGTTGACCGCTCCATCAATGATCAGATCGGTGATGCCATCTCCGTCAAAATCACCGAGAACCGCTGATCGACATTTTGCTATGGGGGTCAGGTTGAGCGGGTCCAGTCGATATCCTTCACCCTGCAGGTTCCAGGCGATCTGGTTGGTGGCGGGGAGGAGAATCTCCGAATACCCATCCGCGTTCAGGTCATAGGCCAATACCGGTCCCCGCTGCTTTGGCGGGATATCCAATACGCCCAAACGTTGAAAAAGCGGTGGCCCCTTTCGTCGCAGGAGCTCCAGTTCAGTCACCTCAATCGTATCGGGAACAAATATACCCGCGGCACTCTGGTTCTTTTTCCACCAGACCTTGATGCGTCCGTCGGCGGTCAACCGGAGGGCGGAGGCTTGGTGTTCAACATGCAGCGAAAAGGAAAAAATCGACTGGTTTTGTTCGGTGGGGTTTTCGACAAATTGTTTATGGTGCCATTCGCTTTGGTAGAGGGTAAAACCGGCCGTCTTCAAATCCTCGAGCCAGTCACTCCATTGCTGCCAGGACATCGACCGATTAGCCGGCCCCATCGTTCGTGATTCGATCCGGTGGTCCAAAGAAATCGGTTCGCCCAATTCGCCTAATTTGATACTGGTAAAGCTGAAAGCCTGCAGCACGGATTCAGGTTCACCAGAATTTCTAAGTTCGTCCCAAAGCTGGATGAAGGCCTCCTCGTGATCCTGGGCGAGGGTTTCCTGCCGCCAGATCGACGCTTCATTCTTGGCGCGGTTCTCGATCAGCGATGACAATTCTGACCCTGACTGGCCGGAAAGCCAAGCAGCACTAGCCAGAAGGGGGACGGCGATATAGCGGAGGATTTTCATGTTGAGCAGATGTTGGGGGGGGAAGTGGGGCTTAGAGCATGCTCACCTGTCCACAGCGAACCAGCCCGGTCTTTGCTCCAGAACCCGCCGGCGATGCCGAGACTGTGACGCAATCTAAAGGTTTCACCCGGGTTGATGATATGAGGATCAAGAGTGTTTCGAATGTGCTCATGGGGTGCGGGGGAGGGATGGGGCGGCACGAGGTGGGATCAGACGGTGGCGGCCAGGGCGTAGGAGCCGGCTACATGTTCGTAGAAGGGATCGCCCTCCCTGATGGTGCCGGGTTTGACCGGGCGACCGGTGGCCGCGGATTTGTAGAGCGCGGTGATGAATTCAATGGTGCGGCGCGCTTCGGGGCCGCTGACCAGAGGCGCGCGACCAGCCTGATAGTCGGCCACCATGGCCCGGAGTTGGGCGGGCTGCTTGGTGACCGTATCTCCCGTGATCGTCCTAAAAGTCTTGGCTTTCTCTGCATCCATCTTGTCCAGCGTCTTGAATCGCCATTTATCCCGGTTCAAATCGTAGATGGCCCCCTCGGTCCACGCCGTTCCCTGTTGGAAATCGAAGCGCAGGAAGGTGCTTTCATGCGGGCACAAAATTGAATTCAGTACATTACCAATGGCGCCGTTTTTGAACAGTACACTGGCCGACGAAATGTCCTCCACCTCGATATCGCGATCCAAGGTGGTGCAAAGCGCGCGGACTTCGGCCCAGTCACCCATCGCCCATAGAAAGGTGTCCATGGCATGGATGCCGTGGATCATGGTCGGTCCACCGAGTTCGCTGGCCCATGTGCCGCGCCAGTCGACCTCGTAGTAAGCCGGGGCCCGATACCACGTGGTGTGGCAGGTGCCGACCAAGGGTCGGCCGGCCACCTTTTCTGCTATCATGCGCTTGAGGTGTTGCGAAGCTCCTCCGAAGCGGAACTGAAAAACCGAAGAGCAGTGCTGCCCCGTGCGTTCCTCGGCCGCCTGAATGGCATCCAATTCTCGCAGGGAGCCGCAAAGTGGTTTCTCGCACAAGACCCAGGCCCCCGCTTCCATGGCCTTGATGGCGAGCGCCGCGTGCGATTGGGGCGGCGTGGCGATGATAACGATGTGCGGGGTTTCCTTGGCCAGGAGCAGGTCAACGTCGGTATACGCGGTGGGGACATCGAATTTCTGGGCAAAACTGCGGGCTCGTGCTCCATCCTGATCCATGACGGCCACAAATTCGGCTTCGCCCAGGGGGAAGACAACCGCCGCCGGATCTGCTTCCCAACGGACGTGATGGGCGGCGATATTACCGGTGCCCACGAGGGCGATTTTTAAAGACATAGGGGGTGAGGGTGACTGGAGTTGAGCTGGCGTAGCCCGGGCTCGGAGCCGAATTGAATCGGAAGAGGTCCCGGGAGATGGCAGGAAATTATCCTGCTCGCTCTCACGGTGCCCGTAATCGCCTCAAAGTAACTTCGGAATAATTCTGACTGTTGGAATTTGGCGGAATAGACTCGGTTGTCCGGTTCAGTGAACAGTGATCCTGCTGTCCTTGTCCGCCCCGAATGACTTTGGGTCTCTCCGAATGTCTGTGCCCCCTCGAATAAAAGAATATTCCATGAATAAGTTAATACTTCAACTGGGGGTCATTTTGGCTTTGGCCCCGATCTCCAAGTCGGAAGAGCTGTTTGAGAATCCGCTGGAGGATCTTGAATTCGTATACGTAGAAAACAATCTCCCGGATCTGATGGGCAAGGCGTTGTCGACGCAGACGACTCGGGTGGAACACGCATTTGCCCAGGCCACGGGTGAAGGTCTGCGCCAGGCGTTTTGCCCCTATTTCGCCGATTTATGGTTAGGCAAGGATTTGGATCGGGTGAATGCCGAATTGGTCGAGATCCTCAAGACGGAGGATCCGGAAGTGCAGCAGAAGTTCCGGCTGAATGATCACTGGTGCCTGGCGATCAATCAGCAGTTTTATCATATGTATTATGCCTTTGGGTCGAAGGGTTCCGTTTCGCCCGGACGCTTGTATCCGGAAACAGAAAAAGCGCTTTTGAAACTGCTCTGGAATAGGATGGAGTATAAGGATGATATTCACCTGGCCCGCCAAAGCACGTGGTGGATGATCGGGAGCGAAAACCATGATTTGGTGGCCAAGGTCAGTAGTCTGATCTCTTCGCAGATTTTTATGAACGAGCCGGACTACCAGGATCGCGTGTATCCCGATTTAGGTTCTGGCGGCGGTAATATGTACTGGTTTCATCGTATGTATGCGAAAGATGCGGTGGATGGGCCCGAGGGGCGGGCGAATCATAAGGATGGAAAATCCTATACTGCGGCCGATCACTATGCTGCATGGGTCGACTACTTTGATGAGTATTTTGCGGAGAGAGCCAAAAAGGGGTTCTTCCTTGAGTTGGCCTCTCCGGGATACATGGCCGTGACCATTTCCTACCTGAGCGATGTCTTTGATCTTTGCGCGGACGCGGCTCTGGTAGAAAAGGCGGAAATGTTTCTGGACGTCGTGTGGGCGGACTGGGCGCAGGATCAACTCAACGGCGTTCGGGGCGGCGCCAAAACCCGGGTTGCGGATGGTTCCCGCTGGCAGGATGCGATGTATGAGTTTGCTCGATTCTACTTTGGCGGGGAAGGCAGCGCTCAAACGCACCATTTCGCCCAACTGCTCAGTGATTATGAACTGAAACCCATTATTTGGGATATCGCTCTGGACCGTCAGGGCCTGGGGGAGTTTGCCTATTTATCACGCACCCCCGGTGAAGAAGAAGGTGTTTGGCCTCGGCCTTTGGGGACGGAGCGCACGTTGTTGTGCGATACCGAGTCCCGTCTGTTGCGCTATAGCTGGGTGACGCCCGATTATATTTTAGGCTGCCAAATGGATCACCCGGGAGCGATTCACAGTCATTTGAGTACTCAAAAGCGGTGGCAGGGGATCACCTTCAAGGGCGCGGACGGTCCGCGGGTGTATCCCACCGAGGTGGTGCAAGACGAGCAGGGGAATCTCGCGAATAGGAGTTCGATGGGGTATTGTAGATCCGTGCAGGACAAGAATGTGATGGTGGTGCAGCAGGCGCGCCGCTTCTCTCAGGTGAATCCTGATTGGTTTCCGGCCAAGAATTTTGGAAATCTGGATTTTGGTATCTTTTTTGGCGATGGACTGGGTCGAACCGTGGAAAAGGAGGGCTGGATTTTCGTGGAGCAGGGAGATGCCTATTTGGCCACGAGAGTTGTGATGGGCGAGTACGCTGAGGGTTGGACCATTTTAGTCGACGATGCCAGTCCAGGTTTAACCAGCGGTTTGATCGAAGACAGCTACGCGTGGAGCCCGGATAGGGAGACGATCTATCTGAAGGATAAGTACGCGGGGATGATATTTGAGGCCTCCCGGCGGGCTCACCACTCGACGCTCGAGGCCTTCATGGCAGACGTGTTGGACAATCCATTGGTCCTCGATAAAACCGTGGTTCCGGGATTTCACGTTTTGCGGTACCGAGGATGCGGCGACAATGCGGCAGAGATCACCTTTAATTTAGCCAATAGCGAAATGCCGATGGTGGGTGGTGAACGGGTCAATTATGCGCCCGACATGGTCATGGATAGCCCCTTTTTAAAATCCGTCTACAACAGCGGAATCGTTGAAATCATCAAAGGGGGGGATCGGCAGATCTTAGACTTTAATTAGACGTCGGTGACTAGGTCTTGTCAGTCGATTACCCCTTACCTCTAAAAGGCATGAAACCAATCCCCCCAATTGCATCCTCCCGACTGTTCTTTTGTTTATTAATGGCTTTGCCATGGGTGGCCGCAGCGTCGCCCGGCCCGGTTCATCAACCGGGGTCCGATTCGAAGCCCAATATTGTTTTGATCATCAGTGATGATCAGGCGTGGGCGGACTACGGTTTCATGGGTCATCCGGTGGTCGAAACGCCGCATCTGGATAGGCTGGCCGCCAACAGTCTGCGTTTCGACCGCGGTTATGTGGCGGCCCCGCTTTGTCGGTCATCGCTGGCGACCATGGTGACCGGGCTATTCCCGGCTGAGCACGGCATCACGGCCAATGATGTTACGGGTGGCATGTTTGTGATCAATGATAAGGGCGACACGGTCCTGCTACAGTCCAAACGGAAGCCATTGGAAGAACCGGTGCAGCAGCGGTTTCATGAACTCCCCAGTTTCGTCCGAAGTCTCAGCGAAAGTGGCTACCTGACTCATCAGTCGGGCAAGTGGTGGGAGGGCTCGTATCAGGATGGTGGATTCACCCATGGGATGACCGAGGGCGAACGCCATGGCGACAAGGGTTTGACGATTGGGCGCGACGGGATGCAGCCCGTCGAAGGATTTATCGATCACGCTGTGGCGCAGGATCAACCCTTCTTCCTGTGGTATGCCCCGTTTCTGCCGCATACCCCTCACAACCCACCCGACCGGTTGTTAAACAAGTATCGCCGGGAGGGGAGGGCTCTCGATGTCGCAAATTATTATGCGATGATCGATTGGTTCGACGAAACCTGTGGCCAATTACTGGCGGGAATCGAAGCCAGGGGGCTTTCCGAGAATACCGTCATCATCTACATCTGCGATAATGGTTGGGCCCCGGTCAGCACCACCGGTGACTGGCCACGGGATCAGGCGTGGAAGGGCTACGCCATGCGATCGAAAGCCTCGCCGTATGAAAATGGCATTCGCACCCCGGTATTGATCTCCTGGCCCGGCTCCCTTTCCCCCGAGCAGGAGCATGGATTTGCGCACAGTATTGATCTATATCCGACCATCGGTGCTCTGGCGGGGATCGAAGTCCCCGAGGCACTCTCCGGAATAAACCTGCTCGATCGCGCGGCCGTGCGAGCGCGCGATACCGTTTACGGCTCGCTGCATTCCACGCACAACATGACCGTGGGCGATCCCGATGATACGTTGCAGTATCTTTGGTGTATCGAGAATGAGTGGAAATTGATCATGCGATTTGATGGTGAAGACACCTCCGAATATAAGGTTTTGCATACTTGGGATACGGCACCCTTCCGGTTGTTTAACTTGGAGCAAGACCCGGGAGAAAAAAATGATCTGGCCGGCGCCCGGCCCAAACTGGTGGATCGCCTGCGCCAGAAGATAGAAGCGTGGCGCCGGATGTGATCTCGCGCCGAACAATTCCAGGAGAAACTGACTCATGATAAAACGACTTGGGGCACTTTCACCATCAACGAAACAAACCGCCAAACGAGAGCCCGCACTTCATTGAAGTTGAAGAGCAAGACGACGGCATCTGCTTAAAAGTATTCATAGTTCTACCACCAGAATAAATCCCCAGAAAATGCCCAAGAAACTGAGAATTTGCCTCACCTTCGCAGCTGTAGCTTGCGCGACGAGCCTCGCGGCCAACAGCTCTAGGTATCTGGATAACTACGCCGAAGAGGCCCGCCTGTTCGGCCTCGCCTCGGCCATCCAGAGCGTCGACCACGACCTGGATCAACGTCTCAAGGCGCCCTACTACTTCGCGGTAGGCCACCAGTCCTACAAAATACCTGGCTTTAGCTACGATTTTGCCGACAAAAAGGTCGGAGACTTCAGCGTTAGCTACCGCCCAGACGCGTCCAACAAGGCAGCCAAATTCGGCTTCATGACGAATCTTTGGGGGCACTACGCCGATCTGGACGAGAGTTACAGTCTGAAGTTCCACCTCAAAACCGAAGGAGCCACCGATGCACAAAACAGCTGGAAGGTTCAACTCGTCGATGCACAGGGCCAGGCCGCCGTTGGCATACTGCGAGGAACGAATACTCACGGCGTATGGAAGGCCTTCACCATGCGACTTGATGACCTGCAAAAGGACGCCTCCTTTGATTTCGATGCGATCAAGTTGTGTGAATTTCAAACCGAGGATTTCCCTGAAGACACCCAATTGAAATTTGATTTCGCCCGCTTTGAAAACGATGACGGAACCGTCATTGGCATTACCGACAAGACCATCGACCAGCGCATCGCCGAACAGAAGGCCACCAATGAAATCCGCACCCAAAAAGCATTCGAAGCCTCCGCAGAAAAGGCGCATAAGCCGATTATCAGCGCGTTTGCCATGCTGTATTTGAATCAGGATCTCGCCGAGGCCAACCGGATCATACGCGAAGACTGCGTGGAAATGGTGGGGAGCGGTCCGTGGTCGCTGCTCACCACGCCGATGTATTGCCGACTCTACTTCTTGTTCTCCAACCGCGCTGGCGAATTCCCCGGGCGCCTGGAACCGGAGACCGAAAAACTGCTGTTGAAAACCATCTGGGAGCGCACCAAGCACAAGAATGATATTCACTGGGCGCGCCAGAGCACCTGGTATCTGGATGGTAGTGAGAATCACGACCTCAACGCCAAGGCTTCCAACTTGGTCAGTTCGCGCATTTTCATGAATGAGCCAGACTACCGGGATCGGGTGTATCCCAACTACGGTTTCGGCGGCGGCTACCATTATGGTCGCGCCGGTTATTATGGCAAAGGGGTGGACGCCGACTCCCGCGAAGGCGGTGGTCGGGCCAACCTCAGTGACGGCGAGGCATACACCGCAGGAGATCACTACAATGAGTGGTTGAGCTTCCTGAAGGAATATTTCCGCGAGCGCGCCAAGCATGGCTTCTTTTTGGAAAATTCCTCGTCCACCTACGCCAAGCACACGATGAACATGGTCGACCTCGCCTACGCCTATTCTGGTGACGACGAGCTGCACCAGATCGTCGACGACTTCATGACGCTCTACTGGGCCGACTATGTGCAAACCGGGATAGCAGGCATCTCCGGCGGCCCGAAGACCCGGCACCATGATAAGGTCGGCGGCTATGATGCCAACTCCGGCATGCTCACCTCCCTCCTTGGTGGCCCCGCGGATGCAGGCATCTGGAACTACTGGAGCAACGTTAACGGCTATGAGCTGCCGAAGGTGGTGCAATCCATGGCCCTCGACCGCGAAGGCATGGGCAACTTTGTCTATCAGTCACGCGGCATCGGCGAATCCGAGCCGGCCCAGCCCCGCCCATTTGGCACCGAGCGCACCCTGATCATCAACCCGGAATCCAAGTTCCTCAAATATTCCTACGTCACGCCGTCCTATACTTTGAACACCCAGATGGACCACCCGTGGGCGCTGCATTCGCACCTGAGTAAGGCCGCCCGCTGGCACGGTATGACGGTCGCGCAAGACGCCGATGCACGCATTGTGCCTGTCTACATCCCAACCGAGCCGGATTTTCGCGGTAAAACCCACCCATTCAGTCTCGACGGGATGTTTAAAACCTTTCAGCACAAGAACACTCTGATTGTGCAGCGCAGCCGCTCCTTCTCCGAGGTCAACCCGGACTGGTATCCCCTCTACAAACAGCGCACCGATCAAGGCGTTTATATCGGTGATGCCTGGGACGAACATATCGAACAGGGCGGCTGGATTTTTCTGCGCCGGGGCGCCGCTTATGCCGGTGTGCGCGTCGCTCTGATGGATACCGCCTTCGAAGATGAAAAATTCAAACGCACCACCGACGGCACCCAGAAGTTCTTCAATGGCGCCCATGATGACGCGACGGTTAAACTCGAGGATCAACCCTACCGCTACACCGACGACAGGAAGTTCATCGTGCTCAATGACCGTTTTTCGCCGGTCATTATCCAAGCGGGCGACCAAAATCAATTCGGTAGTTTCGAGGACTTCAGGACCAAAATCCAGCAAGCCCCGATCGCCCTGCATAAGACCGTGGTCCCCAGTTTCAACATCCTGCTCTTCTCCCCCCCTAGCCTGGATTCAAAAGACGGACCGGAGATGGTCTTCAACGCCGCCAACAACGAAATCCCGATGCTCAATAATCAATATATCAGTTACGAACATCCGATGACCTTCGATAGTTCGTATCTCAAGTCAGAATACAAAAGTGGAAAGATACGGATAGAGTTCTCGGGCGAATCGCTCGATCTTGATTTTTCGAACTAGTCCTCAGTTATGAAGAAACAGAAAACAGTCATTTGTTTTGGAGATTTGAAAATGTGGGGCTTTCCGCCCGATTGCGTCGCCCGATACCTGATCTTTATGGTGGGACTGCTCGGGTTGATTCCCGAGCTCACAGCCAAGGAGCGTCCGAATGTTGTTTTAATCATCGGAGATGACATTTCCCCAGATTTCAGTTGTTTCGATGGTCCAGTCCAGACGCCCCATATCGATGAGTTGGCGGCCACCGGGGTGCGTTTCGACAACGCCTATGTGACCGCCAGTTCCTGCAGTCCCAGTCGATGCAGTATCATTACGGGACGTTATCCCCACAACACCGGGGCGCCCGAGTTGCACATGGATTTGCCGGCCGGACAGTTCATGTTCCCCATGGCGCTGAAGGAAGCGGGCTACTACTCCGCCCAGTATGGTAAATTCCATATGGGCGAGCACGCGAAGCCATCGTTTGAGGTGGTTCAAGACGTGCCTTATGCGGAAGATCCGACGGGGGCGGCAGGCTGGGTCCAACTCCTCAAGGAGCGACCCAAGGATAAACCCTTTTTTATGTGGTTTGCCGCCTACGACGCCCACCGGCCGTGGGAACCCGATCCCGAGGGAAATCCTCATGATCCGGCGAATGTCATTCTGCCTGCGGGGGTGCCTGATACCCCGGTTTCGCGGCAGGACCTAGCCAGCTATTATGATGAGGTGCGCCGGTTTGACCGTTCGGTCGGAGGGGTCGTCGCGGAGCTGAAGGAACAAGGGGTTCTGGAAAATACGTTGATCATCCTGCTGGGCGATAATGGGCGCCCGTTTCCGCGCAGTAAGACTTCCTTGTTCGACAATGGGATGAAGACGCCGCTGGTGGTTCATTGGCCGGGTGGTCAATTGGCCGAGGGCGCGGTGAGTGATTCCCTCGTCAGCTCCATTGATATTGCTCCAGCTATTCTGACGGCTGCGGGCCTGCCGGTTCCTCCGTCGGTGCAGGGCATCAGTCTGATGCCGGTATGTCGTCAGCCGGAAAAAGTGATCCACGACGCGATCTTCGGGGAGCAGAACTGGCACGTCCAGCGCTATGGTGGGCGCATGATCCGCCAAGGCGATTTCGTCTACTTTCGGGATTTTGCGCCCCATTTGTACGCATTTCAAATGGTGGACCATGCTACCGGGGCCTACGCCGAACTCCTGCGGCTGAAGGCAGCCGGGAAGTTAACGGCTTTGCAGGCGGAGATTTTTTCAACGGACCGACCCAGCGAGTTGTTGTTCAACGTCGCGCATGACCCTGACCAGCGGGTTAATTTTGGGGGGGGCGCCGCCCATTCCCAGTTGCTGGGGGAAATGCGAGTGGCGCTCGCCGCGTGGCAAGAACGCACGGGTGATTCCATTCCCCCGGTCGCAGAAATGACGCCCGACCGCCACGATCGGACCACCTTTGAGCGGTTGTATCCCGGGGGGCGACCTCCCACGGGTGTCATTCCCGGCCAAACGGAGGGAGCTCCCTCCCTCGGGTATCCGCCGCCGGAGGAAGACCATGAGCATTAAGAACACGCTGTTCAGGAAGTTACGGGCAATAGAGATTTGGTTTTGGGCAGCGGGGTGGGCCATCGGGTGTTTCCCGGTTGGCGTGGCTGCCGCTGAGACACCCAACATCCTTCTCATCCTCGTTGATGACATGGGATATAGTGACCTTGGCAGTTACGGGGGCGAAATCGAGACACCCAATATCGATACCCTCGCCAACAGCGGCCTGCGTTTTATCTCGATGTACAATAACGCCAAGTGCATGTCATCTCGGGCCTCCCTGTTGACCGGGCTTTACCCCCAGCAATGTGGAATGGATGAGCGACCCGGGAAGATGCTGAACTCGGCAACTTTGGCGGAAGTGCTCCGACCGGCGGGTTACCGCACCCTTGCATCAGGCAAACATCACGGGACCGAAAATCTGGTGGAACGGGGATTCGACCATTATTATGGCTTGCGGGACGGAGGCTGTAATTTCTGGAATCCGGGGGCTCAACGTGAAGGTGAGCCCCCTCCCGGCAATAAGGACGTGGTTCGCTACTGGTGCGACGACGAAAAGACTTTTGCCCCGTTCACGCCCGAAGATCGAAATTTTTACGCCACCGATGCCTTCACTAACAGGCCGCTGCAGTGGCTGGACGAACGGGCGTTGGACGATCAGCCCTTTTTTCTCTATCTGGCTTACACGGCACCGCACTATCCGCTACATGCTTGGCCGGAGGATATTGCCAAGTACCAGGGCGTTTACGACGCCGGTTATCAGGATATTCGGGAGGCGCGGTATGAGCGAATGGTGAAGATGGGACTAGTGGATCCAGCGTTGTCGCCGCTTTTACCATGGACCGGGAGTGACTGGAATGCGCTTCCTGAGATCGAGCGCCAAAAGGAAATCAGGCGCATGGAAATTTATGCCGCTATGCTCGACCGGGCGGATCAGAACATCGGTCGGGTGCTCGATAAGTTGCGAGCCCAGGGCCAGCTGCAGAATACGCTTATTTTCTTCGCCTCAGACAACGGAGCTGAAGCCGGGGATTCGCAAGCCGTGAACAGATCAACCCGGCTGGAGGACTTTGGGACGGTCGCAAGTTTTGAAGCAGTCGGGCAGGACTGGGCGACGGTACAGAACACCCCCTTGCGGTATTGGAAGAACTTTGCCCATGAAGGGGGTGTGCGAACCCCGTTTATTGTGACTTGGCCAGGCAAGATTGGGAATCCGGGAGGGTTATACCACGAACCCGCGCACTTCTTCGATGTTATGCCGACTTTGGTGGAGTTGACCGGAGCGACCTATCCAAGCGAACTCAATGGGAGTAAGGTTTTCCCCATGCAGGGAATCAGCCTGCGGCCAGCTTTAGAGAACAAGCCCCTTGCTCGCGAGAAACCGATATATTGGCATTGGGATGATTGGCAATCTGATATCTGGGGAGGTGTGAGGGAGGGCGAATGGAAAGCGGTATTTTGGAATGAAAACTGGGAACTCTTCGATCTCTCGAAGGACCACAATGAATTCGATGACCTGTCTTCCGTGCATCCCGCGCGATTGAGCCGGATGCAACAACTGTATCGGGATTGGTATGGGAAAAGTAAGCAGGATTTGACCAACGGAGAACTCTCACGATGAGCTGCGCTGTCCCGCCGCCAGAAAAGACCAAGTCGGACCTCGTGAAGAAGCTCGAAGGTATTTTCGATGATCCCACTTTCGCAAAGGTGCCGGACATCGTTTTTAACATCGTTGATTACGGAGCAGTCGGGGATGGCGTGACGTTGGACACCAAGGCCATTCAGGACTGTATCGACAAGGCGGCGGATACCGGTGGGGGAGTGGTGTGCGTTCCTAACGGGGTATTCCTGTCCGGGGCCCTGTTTTTGAAATCCAATGTGGAGTTGCGATTGAAAGAGGATGCTACGATCCGGGCCATTCAGGACGACAGCCAATACCCTGAAATTTGGAGCCGAATTGCCGGGGTGGAGATGGATTGGCCCGCCGCCCTGATAAATGTTTACCAAGCCAAGCATGTCCGGATTACCGGAAAGGGCACCATCGACGGAAATGGGAAATACTGGTGGGACAAATTTTGGGGCGATCCGCCCCGGAGTGGAGGAATGTTTCGGGACTATGAGTCCAGGGGGCTCCGCTGGGCGGTTGATTACGACTGCAAGCGGGTGCGCGGCGTGGTGGCCTACGATTCCGAGGATATCCTGATGAAGGACTTCACGGTCATGCGTTCAGGGTTTTGGACGGTCACCATGACCTACTGTGCCAGAGCCCATGTCGACGGGGTGATCGTCCGGAACAACATCGCCGGCTACGGCCCCAGTTCGGATGGCATTAACACGGATTCCTCCACCGACGTGCTGGTGGAAAACTGTGACATTGACTGCAATGATGACAACCTGTGCATCAAATCAGGCAAAGACGCCGACGGGTTGAGGGTGAATCGGCCGGCCGAAAACATCGTTTACCGCAATTCCGTCACCCGGTCCGGACACGGATTACTCACCTTGGGCAGCGAAACCTCCGGCGGCATGAGAAACATCGAGGTCTATGGCCTGAAGGCGGTAGGAACCACGATGGGGCTTCGGTTCAAATCCGCCAAAGTGAGGGGCGGGGTGATGGAGAACATCGTCTTCCATGATATCGAAATGGATCAGGTAAAATATCCCTTTCACTTCGAACTAAATTGGTATCCGGAATATAGCTACCCCACCATTCCGGCCAACATCCCGAGGGACACGATTCCAGTGCGCTGGCACGCCTTGACTCAGCCGGTCGATCCTCCGGAAAAAGGCATCCCTGAATTCCGGGACCTCACCTTTTGTGACATTGAAGTCACCCATGCCGGGCAGGCTTTTTTCGTGAATGCCTATCCCGAAAAACCGATGCGCAACATCCGTTGGAAAAACGTGAGCATTGCTGCCGCTGAACCCGGGGAAATAAACCACGCGCTGGATTGGACTATGGCCAATGTGACTTTGGAGCTTCCCGGGCCAGAAATGATTGCCTTGGTGAATACAGAGCGCGTGCAGGTTGCTCACTACGCGCTCAGCGCGGCGGGACCGGCAAAAGAGAAGGCAGCGCTGATGAATCTGGATGCACTGCTGAACGGGACGCTGCCAGCCGTTGGTCCCGGTATCCTGGCCGTGGATGAATGTGATCGGATGATTGCCCCCGGAGACACCGTGCACCCGGAAAGTATCAAGGTCTTTATCCAGCTCACGGGATCTCATGAGATCAGTTTCTTGGAACCCTGGGGAGACGGCGTGGTGACCTGCCCGGTGAGCATTCATTATGACGAGCCGGAGAATCAGCTGACCGTGACAGCGGAACGGGCTCACCCCTGGACTTTTTATATTAAGAAGTTATCCGCCCCCATGGTGGTGGATGACGCGGACGCGTGGGAATACGATGCCAAGAGGCAGTGGCTGGTGCTGGAGAAAACAGGTTCATCATTCACCATCGGGGTGAAAGACTCCGGTAGCTGATCGCTTTGGCCGCCCAAGGAATCCGGGCCTAAATTCGGCTAAATCTGACTGTAAGAATTATGGGGCGTTACCCTGACTGAGAAAATGGGATCAACGTGCCCAAAACTCCCAACCCTAATCCTCGTGCAGCCAGCTCCATACCCCTATCCAGAAAGTGCTTCCTTTGCGCTTTCGGAAAATTTCAATCGGCGCGTTTTGGCAAATGGCCGTAAAGTCGTGCAACTGACGATGGGGGAGGCCTTCTGCTATCCGCTGTATTATTATATCCCGTCCCTCAGCAAGGACCTGAAGTACCTGGTCTATCATCGGGCCGAAAAGAACGAGGTGCAGTTGCACCGCCTAGATTTGGGTTCCGGGGAATCGGTGCAGTTGACCCATGGAACCGCCGGAAAGACGGGTTGGGACAATTGGGACGATGAGGCCGGAAGTGGCATTTTGGATCACCGGAGCGTGTTGAACGTTGCCACGGGCGAGGTGGTTTACTTTGCCGGCGAAAGCGGGAAGGAAGTCTGTTCGGTCAATCTGGAAACCCTTGTCCAGAAATCGTGGTTTGACCTACCGGACGAATACTACGCGGGGGGGCAAAACTGCATTTCCCCCGATGGGAAATACCTAGTTTATATCACCAACCCGGTCGGCAGTAAGTATCTGGAGCCTCTGCCCGACAAACCCTCGAAGGTGATGGCGTTTGAGTTTTCCAGCGGAGAGCAAACGACCCTGTGCGAGGTCTTCTTTCACATCCATCATGTCATTCCCTATGGCAACGAGCACTTTGTCGTTTGCCACACCCCGAATGGGTGCGGATTACTGCTAACCAGCCTTACGGAAGGTGGCTACACGGTTTTGCGAGCCGGAGATCCCGGGCTCTTGGTGAAGGAGAACGATCCCAAGATCGGCGGTCATGCGTGCCATTATTTGACCACTCGGCACGGTATCTCCTATGAAGTCATCCCTTTTGCCACCGGCGTTGAGCAGGGCGAAGAGTATCAGCAAGCGGTGGGCGTGTCCGGCGGGTTTTTCGCGGGACTCTATGACCCTATCACCCGGGCTCGGTTTGAGTTTCCCTTACCCGACCACTTTCAAACCACCCATATGGGCTGGGACCCGGAAGGTCTGCGATGGTTCTGGGAGATTACGCCCTCATGGGGAACAGCCTCACCGCATAAATTGGTCTATCTGCGGCGGATTGATTCTTCCGGGAAAGCCGAATTCATGGACCTGACCAGCGAATGGATGAATTACGGTACCAAACAAAAGTCCCATCATCATCCGCAACTGACGCCTGATCCGAATTGGCTGCTTTTTGTCGCGGGAGATGACGCGACAGAAACCAATCACATTTTCCTCTTGAACGTTTCCGATCTGCCGGAAACCGACGGAGTCGGTCCTGAGCTCCTCAGTCCAGATGGCGCGAACGACATTCATGAATTGATTGGGTGAACCCATTTTTTGGAACTGAACGAACGATGAAAACTATATTTGGAATCAGTGATGATTCATTGGAGCAATTCGAGGAAGTTGCCCGCCAGTCGACCGAATGCGGCGCCACCCACCTGGTGGTCACGGAAGATCTGCCGGTGGCGCAATGGCAGTTCGATGCGCCCGGTGATCCGTATCCCGCCTGGTATGCCTTTCAGCCGGGTTGAGTATGGACGCGGCGAAGCCACCCCCTCCGCTTGGGGCCACCACTTTTTGGGATCACCTCGATCTCGTGAACCTTGCTCGGGCGGAGATTGATAACACGGCCCGCCTGCTTGATATCATCGAGGCAAACCCGGGGGCGGTCATCGATATGGCGCCTGAGCGATACCCTGAAACCATCATGCGTTTTTCGAGCACGCTTGCGGATCACCTCCAACGCAAAATCCGAACGATGAACTCCAAATGGGCGGATTACGACCGCCTTTCCCAACCGGCCAACCCGCGAAGCATTGAAAGCGTCATACGGGAAAGCGGGAGGGTGCGTAACCCTGATGGGAATGCTGGCTTTGGCGTTGAATGCCTCGGCCGTTGAACTGGACGGAGCTCCGTGGGTCCGCCACATCGTGGACAACTCCTTTGTGGGGATCTGATGGGGCGAAATTTGCTGATATCGAGGCTGTCCTAAAAAGTGACTACGAATGTGAATTTGATCCGTTTAACGATTCAAACCGAATGATTTAAGTTGGAGTTTTCATCAAATTCGGACTGTCAGAAATCAATTGGCTAGGAACATTAACGGTTGACCGGTCACTCTCGTTTTCCCATCGGCACAGCGGGTTCAATCTCAGCAGCCGATCATCCTAGGATACTAAGAAAACAACACCCCACGTAGCTAAATATAGATGATCTTTGAACCTGTAAAAATTGGGATTATCGGCTGTGAGGGTTACGCGTTTCAGCTGATCAAGAGGATCATGACAGTGCCTAACAGCGGGGTAATTACTGCGGTGGTGGCACTTGATATCAATAGTCCGGGAGCAAGATTGTGCCAAGCAAACGGTGCGCGGGTTTTTCGGTCGGTGAAGGATTTCCTGCAGAGTGGCCTGTTTGAGGTCGTGATGAATCCGACGCCCATCCACCTCCACGCTCATTTTACCAAGACCTGCCTTGCCGCTGGTTTTCCAGTTTGGTTGGAAAAGCCGCCCGTTGCGACGGTTCAGGACTGGGAAGAAGTCCGACTATTGGCCGAGAAGTCTGATCTCCGGGTTGCAGTCTGTTTCAACTCCTTGTTTTCACGACTCACCCAAAATCTGAAAACAGACCTTATCGACGGTCGTTTTGGTGAAATTCGTCAGATCAAAGGAATTGGCGCATGGCCACGATCAAATGAGTATTTTAGCAGGAACAATTGGGCAGGACGTCTCCGCGTTGACGAGGCTTGGGTTCTCGACGGACCGATCAACAACCCGTTTGCGCATGTGCTCTGTAATAACCTGTATTTTGCCTCAACGAGCCGTCACTCTCTGGCGGAAGCGTTGACCATAGAGGCTGAATTATATCGGTGTAATCCGATTGAGAGTGAAGACACCAGTTGCCTGAGGATCGAAACGCACACGGGCGTGGAGATTATTAATTATCTAACGCTGTCTCCCAATACTTCGATTGATCCTCGGACTGTAATTGAGACTGAAAAAGCAGTGATCACATACCGTAACTTTAATCATGTGACCATTCAGTTCCATGATGGTTTGATTGAAGAACGTGAAAGCTATTGTGAGGATCGTATCGAAATGATTCAGCACCTGTGTCGGGCGTTTCGAACGGGCGAAGATTACTTAAGCACGTTACAGATGATGCGCCCATTCACCCTGGCAGTTAATGGCGCATTTGAATCCGCGGGGAAGATAAAAATTATTCCTGCTGAATTCATCAAATCCGAAAGCCGGAATAGGACTCAACAATTGTCCATCAAGAATATTGAAACCATAATGGAGGATTCGTTCAGATCCAACTCCCTTTACTCAGAGCTGGGCGTTCCTTGGTCCAAGAGCAGTGAAAAATTTAATCTAGCCGGGTACGATAAATTCCCCGTGAAATTTGAATCGAGCTTGAGTCGGTAGTCGTTCGAAAAGTTACTAGAATCACCGAGAAATGATCCTTAGGCTCTTGGTAAAACTCACTATTGGCTATGGCTTGGTTTCTGGCGGTTTACTCTACGCGTTGGAACGTCCGGATGTAGAGTTGGAGATCTATCAATTTCCCTCAAATGCCATCCCTCGGATCGATGGGGAGACGGTCGATTGGGACGAGGTTCCGGAGAGTTATACGATAGGAACCGATCAACTCATCGATGACTCTGGGCAGTTCGATCAGATTGATCCGAAGAATTTAGAAGTCCGAGTAAAAGTGGGTTGGGTTAAAGGGATGAGTCGATTGTATTTCCTTTATGAGGCTTACGATGACCACTGGGATTTTGGGCAATCGGGGCTGAAGAACGATACCTTTGAAATCGTGGTGGATGGGGATCTTTCGGGGGGGCCTTTGATTGAGAAATTCCGGATCAACCACGATGTGCTCAGTGCCACCGACGCGTATTTTACCCTCCATGGCACCCACGCTCAGAATTATCATATCTTCACTCCCGCCAGAGACAAATCGTGGACCATGCTCTGGGGCCCGCAGCAGTGGTTGAAAAGTCTCCCCTATGCCAATGCTGCCACCGTATATGACTTCCAACCCGGTGAGAGCGGAAAGTTAACTCTCGAGTTTTTTATCACCGTCTTTGATCACGCGTCACCTCAAGGTGCCGCCTTCTCCACCAAGAGTGTGTTTCGAGAGAATCAGTTGATTGGATTATCTTGGGCAATTATTGACTATGATGATGCTGAAAAAAAGAGCCGGGCTGGGTTCTGGAATCTTTCCCGAAGCCATACCATGTATGGGAAGGCAGACGAGTTGGTCGCATTTCGGTTGAAGCCGATCGAGCACAAGCGCGGGCCGGAATTAAAAGCGAATTGGGATTTTAAGGTGATCGATTTAAAGCGTCGGATCATCTCGTTTCTTGATCAATCAGAGGGCCAAGTCACGAGCTGGCATTGGGATTTCGGTGATGGCACCTCCTCCATTGAGCGACACCCTATTCACTCTTACACCTCGGCCGATAAATATGTCGTCGTGCTGACGGTAGAAGGTGTGAGCGGGAGTTCCCGTTTTTCCCGCGTTTGGGACGTGGCCGTGCCTTAGCGGAAAATGAACATGGGTTTCGGAGGATGATATTGAGATTCCCGAATGGTTGCGTTTTCGGACAGTCTGATTCTTAAAGATAGGTTGTTAGTCGCGATTATGGCTGTCTCCAAAATTAAATCGATTCGAGTGCTCGCTCGAAAACTAGGGATTTCTCATACCACGGTATCCGATGCCCTAAGGGACAACCCTCGGGTCAGTGCCAAGACTCGCGAAATGGTTAAGCGCGGGGCGAAGGAGTTTGGTTACGAATACAATCCGTTGGCCGGGTCAATCATGTCCGAAATTAGGCGTTCCTCGGTGGGTTCGTTCCGGGGGGTCGCTGCCGTGGTGGATCTCGAAAGTGATCAGGACCGCTCGACCGGCGCCGCCACCTATCATAGCCTGCTCCTCCGCGGGGCAACGGAGGCGGCGGGGCGCCTCGGCTTCAAGGTCGATCATTTCGTCCTCGGCGAGGAGCATATTTCGCTACCAAGACTCAACAGCATTCTGGCGTCGCGGGGGATCCGAGCCGTTTTATTTTTGCCGATTAAGGGGTCACCCGCGACCAAGGAGTTGGACTGGGACCAATTGACCGGCATTTACACCGACTATCTGATTACCGACCCAGCGATTCATACCGTCTGCCCTGATCATTTTCGGTCCATGACCATCGCTTTGAGAAAACTTATCGAAATGGGTTACCAAAGGCCGGGGCTCATCCTCAGTGAGGCGCACGACCGTAGACTGCTCTTTAGCTGGGAAGCCGCCTTTGCTTCTTATTGGAGTCATACGGACCACGAGCTCACGGTTCCTTTGTTGAGCAATGAGTTGAATCGCGAGGAATTTATCGCGTGGTTCCAATCCACCAAACCAGACGTGGTTTTGACCCATCTTCCTGAGGTTTTTCACTGGATGAAAGAAATAGGCTGCAAAATTCCTGAAACGCACGGGTTTTGCTGTCTCAATATTGTTATGACCCCGTTGGATGCTGCTGGCTTGGATCTTCAACCAAAGTTTGGAGGCAGTCGCGCCATGGAGCTCTTGATTTCACAATTGCAGCGAAATGAGTATGGTATCCCAGAGGTGCCTTCGACCACCACCTACGCTGCGAAATGGAAAGACGGTCCCACTTTGAGGCCTCAAAGTTAACCTACGGAAATACCGAAGTATCCAAAAAACCGGCGTGGACGGTTCTCCGTGAATGGGTTCGAAGCGCGTTAGGTTTGGGGCCATACATATCTTCTGGTGCCGTGATCTCCGGTTTCTCTTTCCGCGACTTCTTCAC
>TARA_B110000483_G_scaffold75626_3_pt1 | contig 36662 bp, 35 predicted proteins | sample TARA_B110000483 | Tara Oceans TARA_B110000483 (sample SAMEA4398176) | marine metagenome | biome: Polar Biome; feature: [SRF] surface water layer (ENVO:00010504); material: water (ENVO:00002006), including particulate matter (ENVO:01000060) such as... | depth 5 m
ACTCCCGGACTTGACCTACGAATGTTAATCAATATATGATTAATAGAATTTAAGTTATTTTCATTAAAAACATACTTAACAAAACTTTGCACAATAAAAGGAGTAACCATCAATTCTTTTGAGTCTACATTCTTGTGAACCTTTATTTGATAACTAATTTTTTGATGTTCTCTTTTTTGCTCTATTGTCAAATAGTTTTTTACTAAATCTAACTCATCTTGAAGTATAACGAGGTCTTCTCTAGAGTGTTTAAGTACCCCTCTCATCAAAGCAGCAAACTCTGCCACAAAATCACTAGCCATAATTAAACTTTTCTTTATCGCATGCATTTGAATCTCTTGTAATATACTAAAGATATAACCTGGATTAAGTTGTTCACGTAAACTACTTATCCTTGATTGTAATTTTTCATGTTCATTCAAAGCAATAGAAAGCTCAATGTTTTTTTCTTTCAAGTTGCGATTATAAATGTATTCCAGCTCTATTAACTTATTAAACATTTTAGCTTCAAATTCCTCCTGATAGGCAAGTAGCTTAATCTCTCCCTTATTTGAAGTTTTTTGTCTTTTAATTTGCAATAATTCGGCAAGTACAATTATCGCCTCTTTAAAATCACTTTTCCGTTCATAGAAATTTAATAAGCTAGTCAATGCAATGCTCAAAAAACCTATATTTATTTTTTTAGCGACATCTAAAGCCTTTAATAAACTGACTTCTTGTAATTTCATCCTACTTGTCAAACCATATATCTTAGCTAGATCAATAAAAACCTCAACATCAGTTCCATTATTTCCATCTTGTTTTGAAAAACTCAAGACTTTCAACAACCATTTTTCAGATTCTTCATAATCCCCTTTATTAAAATTAAGTTGAGCTAAGCACCTATAATTCAATGCTAATGAAGGGGTGTCATTTTTATCTTCAAAAAAGCTCTTGGTTTTATTTAAAATTGTTTCCGCTTCAGATAGTCTATTTAAACCAATCAACATTTTTGCAATATTTGAATCAAATTGATTAATTTTATTATCATCAGGTTTTTTGTTTCGTAATTCTACTTTTTTTGCCATTTTAAAAAAAGCAAGTGCCTTTTCAAATTTTTTCTGAGAACTATATATAACAGCAATGTTATTGTATCCTGACGAGTTTGGTATATCGTATTGTTCTGCAAGTTCTAAAGACGATTTCAAAACTAACATTGATTTCCAAAGCTCTCCATTTAATTTATACACCACACCTAATGAATTTCTAGTTTTAAAAATTTCCAGAGGATCTACTCTTTTGAGTCCTAGATAAGTTTCATGGGATAGTTCGAAAAAATTAATTGCTTTTTTTATCTCATTAAAATTATATGAAATAAATGCAAAAAGACCATATGCTCTTGCCTGAAATAGCGACGAATGGCACTGTTTTGCATGCACTAATAATTTATTTGCAATCAACTTTGAGCTAGAGTAATCCTTCTTTTCTAATAATCCATTAGCCTTAGCGAATAAATTCTCTAGCTCCTCCAATTCAACTGCACTAGCTTCATCCATCTATATCTCTTTTGCGAAATGTTGAAACAAGCTACTTTTACGTTGTTTGGATACAGGTAGACTTTTTCCAGTTTCTAAATAGATGCTGGATTCCGACTTATCAAACTTCTTCACAAATTTTAAGTTTATCATATAACTGTTATGAATTCTATGCATCGGATGATCCAATAATCGCTCAAAATTTTTCAAAGTTTTTGAAGCCAATAGCTTCTCTCCACCTATCAAGTATATCTCTGTGTAATTGCTCGAAGCCTTCAGGTATAGTAAATCTTCAATTTTAATAAAGTCTATCCCTTCTTGGGTGTGTAAAGCTATCTTTTGAGTGCCATTCTTCTTCGTTTTATCTTCCAACTTTAACTTAACTTTTCGCAAAGCTTCATTCATTTCTGTTGATTGGAACGGCTTAAGTATATAATCAAATGCATTGTTCTTTATAGCCTTAATAGCAAAGCTCTCATGCGCTGTTAAGAAAATAACTTCAAATCGAATATCTCCAATAATTTCTAGCACATCAAAACCTGTCCCATCAGGTAAAGAAATATCTAAAATCAACAAATCGGGTTCATCCTCCTCTATACGAGTAACAGCGTCTTTTACATTGCGCGCTGCCCCTAGAAATTCAAAACTGTCTTGGTGTCGAGCAATGAGATTTTGAAAAACCTCTACAGCCCCACGTTCATCTTCTACCATTAATACTTTAATCATTTTACTGGGTTTAAATAGTTAACTTGAATAATTACTTGTGTCCCAACTATTCTATTTTTTTTCTTTCTATCCTTTATCCGAAACCGGAAGTTAAAACTATCCGATTTAATGCTTGTATCTGCACGCTCCTGCAATATTTTTAAGGCTGTCGAAGTTCCTTGATGCGTACTTTTATCAATTTTTTTAGCCTCAGCACGCCCAATACCATTATCCAAAATATGGATGTAAAGACAGTCCGTTGCCTTCCTAAAAATAATGGCAATATCTCCATCCTTTTGATTTCCCACCCCGTGAAGAATGGCATTTTCTACAAAAGGTTGAATAAGTAATGAGGGTAAATACACTTCTCGTGGTTTATTGGTGCCCAATACGACTATATCAAAACTAAACCGATGTTCAAAACGCTTCTGTTCCAAAAATAAATACGTTTCTAACAACTCAATTTCATCTACAATAGTCACTTTACTTTTCTGAGAAGCACCTAAAATGGAACGCATCAAATTGGAAAATTGAGCTATAGAGTCTCCAATTTTTTCCGCATCCTGCTGAAATATTACGCTTTGAATGGATTGTAAAGTATTGAATATAAAATGTGGACTCAACTGCAACTGTAAACTCTTCAAATGTAGCTCTGTAGTCTTCTGATTTTCAAGAACCTTTGCTAGTTCAGCATTCTTCTCTTTTAAGGCTTTGTTATACTTTCTTTCTTGAATAAGCAACTCATCCTTTTGCTTGGGCTGATATTGCTTTTCCAACTCGGCATATTTCGCCTTTTTTTGCTGCTGCATTAGCTGCTCTTGGATTGCATCGATCTTCTTTAGCGTAAAAAAGGCATTCTTAAAATCCTCTTTTGCCCGATAAGCATCGTAAGTCTTTTGAAGGTGTTCTAGTGAGCTGTTTTGCTCAGAGGCTTTGTTATATTTCATTGGATTCAATTAAAAATCAAGCCTACTGTTTCCCGTTTCAAAGATAATAAAAAAAACTATATGTCCAAATTCAAATTAGACAAGGCCTCAAAAAAATAATTTTTATGCAATTGAAGTTAATAGAATGTTATAGATTTGCAATTATTATAAAAGAACAAAAAAAACACAAATGGCATTAGAATTTAAAGACGCTACATTTGAGAGCGATGTAAAAGAAGGAAACGGGCTAACACTAGTTGATTTTTGGGCTGAATGGTGCGGTCCTTGTATAGCTTTAGGTCCGACCATTGAAGCTTTATCAGATGAATTTGAAGGAAAGGTGAACGTAGGTAAATTAAACGTCGACCAAAATCCTGAAACTGCTCAAAAATTTGGCATCAGAAATATCCCAACTATCTTATTACTTAAAGATGGTGAAATTGTAGAGAGACTGGTAGGTGCACAGCCCAAACAAGCATTTGTTGAAGCAATCAACAAACACCTATAAGAATTCGTAATCTACCACGAAAAATATATCTTTAAACCGCTGAACTTGATTGCAAGCTCAGCGGTTTTTTGTTTCAAGTAAATCAATTATGGCTTTATACGAACTTAAGGAAGTACAGCAGATTAAGAACCTAGAGTTTATGGCTAAACAGGTCGTTGAAGGCTTTATTGTAGGTTTGCATAAAAGTCCATTTCACGGTTTTTCTGTAGAATTTGCAGAGCACAGACTATACAATCCTGGGGAATCTACTAAGAATATTGATTGGAAGGTATTTGCGCGAACTGATAAATTATTTACCAAACGATATGATGAAGAAACCAATTTGCGCTGCCATGTGATTATAGATACTTCTTCATCCATGTATTATCCTAGCAAAAAAGATATCATCAATAAACTAAATTTCTCCGTATTATCCGCCGCAGGACTAATTGAATTATTTCGCAAACAACGAGATGCTACAGGGCTTGCTTTATTCTCTGATAAGGTAGATCTTATTACAAAAGCTAAATCCAATGTCGTGCATATTAATGGCTTGTATCACGAAATGGAAAAACTACTAGCCGACGAAAAGTTGAATAAAACTACCCATGCTGCTTCTTGCTTGCATGCTATAGCCGATCAAATTCATAAGCGTTCATTGGTTATAGTCTTCAGTGATATGATGCAACAAGAAAATAGCGAAGATGTTTTTGCCGCATTGCAACATTTGAAGCACAATAAACATGAAGTGATCCTTTTTCATGTGGTAGACCGCAAGCATGAGATTGATTTTGATTTTGATAATCGTCCATATTTATTTGTCGATATGGAAAATGGCGCAGAGGTTAAACTTCATGCCAATGAGGTAAAAGCAAAGTATTCGCAACACATGCAAGCTTATGAAAAAGCACTTCAATTAAAATGTGCTCAGTACAAAATAGATTTTGTAGCTGCAGACATTAATAAGCCGTTCAATCAGGTTTTAACGCCCTATCTTTTGAAACGCACCAAAATGGTTTAAGCCTTAATTCCACTAGACATTCTCCTCAATAAAGATTTCGGCCATCATGCATCTAGCACTTCCACCACCTACTTCTTCAATGAAGTATATCGGAACAGCAATAATCTCAGTATGCGCTTCTATTTGGTTAATTTGATGCGTTGTAAGGCATTTAAATGCTCGTTCACTCATCACCAAATAAGATAATCGTTTTTCATTATACACTTGAAGCATGTTTCCAGCGTAATGCTCCTCTAACTGCTCTTGTGTAATTTCAATAATCTCAAATCCCCCCTCTAACAATGAATTCTTAACTTCGGTTTTCTCTGCCTTATTGGTAATCGCATCCAAGCACACTACAGCAAAATCCTCGCCAATACACATCACTACATTCGTATGATATTGCGCTGCCCCATTTCGCTTAAACGCGTTGAAAACTATAGGCTCATACTCCAACTCTTTACAAAATTTGTTGAAGAGTTTCTCGCTTGTTCTTGTTGAAATACAAGCATAAATCTTACGATTTACGTGATCAAACACCATACTTCCAGTTCCTTCTAATGCTAAACCATCTTTCTCAAATCGGCTCCAATCAAAGACTTCATTCACCTCAAAATTATCTTGAATAAAGCTTATAATATCCGCTCTTCTTTCAGCACTGCGATTGGGGGTTTTCATCGGAAACATATAAATGTCACCATTTTGATGCATACTGATCCAATTATTGGGAAAAACCGCATCGGGTTTTTCAGGTTCATCGGTGTCTTCTACAACCCAAACACTAATCTCATTCTGTTCGAGTATTTCAACCATGGCATCAAACTCAGCTTGCGCTTTTGCTACGGCTTCTTCTTTGCTTAATAATGTTTTGGTTTGATAGTCGTTGCTTTCCGCCGTTTGAAGATTGTATTGAAAACTTGCGGGTCTTATCATCAACAAGTTTGATGTACATTGATTCATTTTATTGCAATTGAATTTTAATTTTAACCGGTTGGTGGTCTGAATATTTAAAGTTTAAGGAAACTCCTTCTACTTCTAAAAGGCTCAAGTTGGGAGATAACAAGAAGAAGTCAATCAATGTTGTAAAAGTAGTCCCTTCCTTGTAAGTTTTGTCTAATTTCCTATTTGTAGCTACTGTGCCATCATAAGCCCATTGCCAGCCTTCGGGCATAAAGCTTTCTTCTATATTGTCTTGATAATAGTCCTCCGAATTCCCTTTACTAAAGCTGTCATAATCGAAGTTAGGTGGACACTGATTCCAGTCTGCTCCAACCACGACGTAGTTTCCTTTTTCATATTCTTCAAGCAAATGAGCCTTCAAATATTCCATTTCTTGTGGTTTCAGTTGACCCCCGTCATAAGCCGAATTGTGCGAATTAATAACGATCAATTCCTTCCCGTTAAGCAGCGGAATACGCGATTCTAATAGGCATCTATCTAGATGGAATGCTTTTGTAGGCCAGCCATAACTGCCTGGAAATTGGTGCCTAGTATTGGCTGAAACATTAAACCTACTGTACGTCGCCAAACCACTCTGCACCTTTCCAATAGGAGCGATACTAAGCAATGGTTTAGGAACAAATTTAACATTAAAATTTAAAGCATGAGCACGGGTATAATTGGGTAATATTTCTCCAATACTAAGAAACTGATTATCGAAATAGCTTCGCTTAGCCTGAACATCTACTTCTTGTAGCAATAGGAAATCCACCTCCTTATGCGCCGCAATTGTATGAAGTATTCCTGCTTTGTATGCTTCGCTAATATCTTTAGATGGTCGGACCATCATGCCTCCATCCAAGAAAAAATCACTTTGTGCACCTAAACCTCCATAGCCAATATTCCATGTCATAAAGCTTAAGATAGCACTATCATCAGGCATTTTCTCTGTTTCATTTTCGCCCGCAATGACAACTTTTTCTTGTGGTTGATAATCATTTAAAGTACCGAAGGCCAAAACAGCAATCACGTATAAGCCGTATGCTAATGCGGGTATTAACAGCAGATAAAAAATGTTCATTGGTTTAAGGTTCTTCATATTCAATAATCTGTCACAAATATGCTTATAAAGTTCGTTGTTTTTGTCAAATTAAGTAAAAAAGAGATCGCCCAGATGGATCCCCCGTTAAAACAGCAAGGAATAACTAATAACCTTTTTTGAGCAAAATGAATTTGGCTCATGTCTTTTTTTGCGCTTGTATCATAAAACTCGTCAGTACTAATTTCAGTGATGTTATCACGTAAATCACCTTCAATGTCCGCGAGTATATCTACATCCAAAGCATCTGGACTCGCATCAATACATGGAGAGAGTGGTGATAGTAAAAATAAGGCAGGTTTAACCTCTCTTTATACAAGACCAATCATAAAAAAGGTGAAAACTAAGAGTTCAGTATTAATTATTTAACCTCAGGTTCTGAGCTAAATTTTAACATTAGTATCCCGGCAAGAAGAATTAACCCAAACAAAATGAACGGCAAGGCAAGTCCTACATCTAAAATACCTTGCATGCCATCTGCAGGGTTGTATGGTAATACCGCCGAACTATTTAGATACATAAAGAATACACCTAAAAAGGCCAAACCTCCAACAATAGTTAATATTGCACCTAAAACTTTTGCCATTATTTTAATTTTCAACAAAGTTAAATAATTAAAGCCTATTCTAAGTAATGATGTTTATAAAAAATTGTATTTATGCAGAAATAACTAAGTCTTGATTTTAAACTCCATAAATATTATTGTTGCTATTGCTTTACCATTTATTGGCGGTAGTATAGGATGGTTTACGAATTTCTTGGCAGTTAAAATGTTGTTTCACCCGAGGGAACCTATCTCTATCTTAGGGATGGAGTTTCAAGGTGTCTTTCCTAAACGACAGGCAACAGTGGCGGCTAAAATTGGGCAACTTGTAGCTAATGAGCTACTTGCCTCTGAAGAAATATTTAAACACATAGGAAGTGAGCAAAATTTAAATAAAATCAAGCTCAATATTGGAAAGATTTTAGCCAATTATTTTGATCTAACCTTTGTGCAAAAATATCCTTTGGCTGCTAAATTACTCCCCAATAAAGCAAAACTTCGCATTCAAGAGGAAATTCTAAATGAGGTAGACCAGGTCGTCCCGTCTATGCTGCAAGCCCAGGTGAGCCAATTAGAAAAAAACTTAGACATTGAACGTGTGGTTGCCCTTAAAGTTAAACAGTTGTCAAGCAAAAGATTGGAGAAGATTATTTGGAGTATCCTGGCCGATGAATTTATTTTTATAGAATGGGTAGGCGCTTTTCTTGGTTTTACGATTGGTCTTCTACAGGTTCTTATAGGATTTATATTATTTTAATTTTATCAGGCTTTAAGGCTACTTATGTTTTAATCGGAATAAATTGCTGCTTATCTTTGCGAGATGAGTAGTTCTTTACACCAAAGTGAAGTGGTTAAACATTTGATCATAGCCAACGTCATTTTTTTCGTTCTTTTTTGCATGGGGGCATCTCCTCTCAATAAATTTTTTCCTGTCTTAGCGCTTTGGTATTTTGACGCACCGTTCTTTCAACCTTGGCAGCTAATCACTCATTTTTTTATGCATGGTAGTTTCATGCATATCTTTTTTAACATGTATGCCTTGTATTTATTTGGGACGGTATTGGAAAAAGTTTGGGGGGCAAAAAGATTTGTCATTTTCTATTTTGTGACGGGCACTGTGGCTGCTATATTGTACAATATCATTGGTGGAATAGAGTATTATTTGCAATTTGGGTCGATGCTCCCCTATACAACTGGCGCACTAAATGCCAATCAGTTTGTTCCTATGATAGGAGCCTCAGGGGCTGTTTTTGGCCTTCTAACTGCATTTGGTATGCTCTTCCCAAACACTGAATTGCGGCTACTGTTTCCGCCAATTGCACTCAAAGCAAAGCATTTTGTGCTTATCTATATCGGCATTGAACTATTTCTGAGTTTTAAATCGTTTGGTGGAGACAATATCGCACACTTCGCTCATGTGACTGGAGCGCTTTCGGGCTTCTTGTTAGTTAAATATTGGCAAAAAACTAGTACTAATTTTTTCTAAATGAATATCACTGCAGATCAAGTTAATCACTTTTTAAAGAATCAATTTCGCTCTGGAGATATTGTTGTAAAACTAATATTCGTTAATATTGGCATCTACCTGCTACTTAAAATTATTGCCATACTTGAATGGCTATTAAAGCTGTCCAATCAATCCATTCTTAGCTTTTTTAACGAATGGCTTTTTCTTCCGGCTAAAGCTTCCGAACTTTTATATAAACCATACACCTTAATAAGCTACCAATTTATCCATGATAGTTTCTGGCACGTGCTTGTAAATGTCATGTTACTCTTCTTTTTTGGGAAGATGTTGATTTCCATAAAAGGGTTTAAGCAAGTCCTACCCATTTATTTTCTAGGGGGCATCTTCGGAGGAGTTGTTTTTGTTTTATTCCATTCGCTAGAGCTTGTTCCTATGATGAGCAGCCCCATTAGTGGTGCTTCAGCTTCAATCATGGCCTTGATGGGCGCAGTTGCCTTTTTACGGCCAGATTATCCTGTTAAATTTTTTCTCGTTTTCGATGTGAAGTTAAAATGGCTTGCGCTTGGCTTTGCCGTTCTTAACCTACTTAACCTCGGCAACATTGAAGGTGCTGGTCCAGGACTTATTCACCTAGCGGGAATTGCATTTGGCGTGGGTATGATGTACTTAGATTCTATAAACATGTCACTAAGCAAGCCGTTTAACAATGCAGTAAATATGCTCGTATCCCTGTTCAACAAAAAACCTCAACCTAGGGTTACATTTGTGAACCCCGATCCAGTAAAAAAACAAAGTTCTCAAGAAAATAAGCAAAAAAAAATAGATGCAATATTAGATAAAATTTCTTCTGATGGCTATGCAAGTTTGAGTAAAAGTGAAAAGGACTTTTTGTTTCAAGCAAGTAAAAAACCCTAACCCTCCGAGTTATGTTCAGAAATTTTGCTATTCTATTAAATGTGTTGGCATTAACTACCTTGGTTATGATTCATTTTAGCTCAGGCATTAATCCACTTGATTTTTGGCCATTTGCCTTTCTTGGCTTAGTTTATCCGCTAATTTTGATCAGTTGCGTGTTTTTTGCTTTGTTTTGGTTATTTGGCAAACTAAAAGCAGTTTCCGTACTTTTCCTTTTTGCCTTGATACTGACTTGGTCTAGTAATGAAGCAAGCTTTCAAATGTCTATCCCCTCAGAAACATTAAACGAAATCAGTTTAATGAGTTGGAATGTAAAAAACTTCGACTTGTATAATTGGAGTGGCAATGAGAATTCGCGAAACGAAATGTTGAAATTGTTGGAAGAAGAAAGGCCAAACATCTTATGCCTTCAAGAATTTTACACAGAGGATAAGGGTAAATTTACCAACCTAAAAGAAATAAAAAATAATTTAGATTACAAGCATCATTATTTTGCTGAGACCTATTCGATTGATGGCAACAGGCATTGGGGAATGATCATCTTTTCTGACTATAAAATCATAAATACCGGCAAACTCACTTTTAAAAAGGGTACTCGCTTAAACACCTGCATGTATGTCGATATTGCCTTAAGTGAGACGCAAGCGGCGAGAGTGTATAATGTCCATTTTCAAAGTAATCAGTTTTCCGAGGAGGATTACAATTTCCTAGACAATTTAAATGAACAAGAGTCGGGTTACTCTGCTATGAATATTGTAAACAAGCTAAAGACGGGCTACATGAATAGAGCAGAACAAGTGCAGCAAGTCATGGAAAGCAAGACTCAAAGCCCTTATCCAACCATTATCTGTGGCGATTTTAATGACACGCCTGTTTCCTATGCTTATAAAACCTTAAGCCAAGGCATGCAAGATGCCTTTATTGAGAAAGGTATTGGTTTTGGGAAAACTTATGTCAACCCCACACCATTTTTACGAATTGATTTTTCGCTCTTTCATCCTATGTTTACCATTAATGGATATGAAAAAGTCAGTGAGACAGAATTATCTGATCACTACCCTATTCGAGCACGATTCACATACTAGTATTTTATCAAGTAATAGATCTGTTTGAGGTATTCATTATTTAGAGCGATTAAGCCGTATTCATTTTCCCACCATACTTCTTCGATATACCTGGAACTTTTAGCACCTGCAATAAACACGTCTATGCCTTGTTCAGCAAATTTGTTGGTAAAAACCTGATGAATTCGACGGGTATGGAATTTTGACGAGATAACTACCAACTCTAGAATGTCCTTTTCCTGACAATAGCTAAGAATAAAATCCGACTCTTCCAAGGTGCTAGTACCTACCGGAAATTTTATTATTTGAGTCTCAGGAACGCCATTTTTAAGCAATTGGAGGTGAGTTAAATCACTCTCTAAGGTATCTATTCCTAAAGACTTAATGTCATTTGAAATATTTGCTCCAGTGCAAACAAGAGTTGTGACCTTCCCCTCGTGATACAGCTCGGCTGCTTTATTTCCTCGGTCAAAAGCATTGCCGGATAAAACGAAAGCATATTCAACTTGCTCAAATTTATTATCCACGATTAAAAATCCAGCAAAGCCCTCTAAAATATTTGTCCTGAGTGCATACATCAAGCACAAGATGGCAAGGGAAGCTAGTAAAAAGATGGTGCTCTTTCTTTTCATTTTGCTAATTTGCAACAAAAATTGGAATATGGAGATAAAGGATGCACAAAAACAAGTAGACGCATGGATTAAAAAATACGGCGTTCGATACTTTGACGAGATGACTAATTTAGCAGTACTTATGGAAGAGGTTGGCGAACTTGCTCGCATTTTTTCAAGAAAATTTGGAGAACAGTCTTTTAAATCGGATGAGAGTGATGAAGCCTTGGCAGATGAAATGGCGGATGTTCTATTTGTTCTGCTTTGTTTAGCGAATCAAACCAATGTCAATCTGGAGGATGCCCTGAGAGAAAATATACTAAAGAAAACCAATAGGGATAAGGACAGACACCACTCTAATAATAAGTTATTATAGGATATATTAACATCTCTATCGAAATAAATGTGTTACTTTTGCAATGAAATAACAGGTGAAAAAATAACGAAAATGAAAAATATATTAACCGCTGTCTTTGCGTTAATTTTGGGACTCTCTTTGACTGCACAAAACGAAAGTCATCGTTGGGCAATTGGCGGAGGAATTAGTGCTACAGATTTCTCTGGCCCCTTAACTAAGTCTTACTTTGATTTTGATAATTACAAGGGTGCAGGAAGGATTTTTCTTGGCAGGTATTTAAACCCGTCTTTTAACTTTAAGGCTGATTTCACCTTTGGCAAAGTTTGGTTCCCAACGATAACTGCATACCCGGATATTGTTGCGGATGTTTATCAGTTAAGGCAGATTTACGACATGGGCTTAAGTGTTGAATATAAGTTTAATAACGGCTATATATTTAAAGAAGATGCAGTTATTGCCCCCTACATTCATACTGGTTTTGGATTCAATAGCATTGTGGATTATGATTTCAATACATACGTTCCATTTGGCATTGGCTTGAATTTTCGTCCTTCAGATTGGCTAAGCATTAACGTACAAACGACTTATAAAATCAACCTTGATAATTCTTTTGATTACACGCAGCACTCCGTTTCTTTAGTTTATAATTTTGGGAAAGGTCTAGAAAAGAAAAAGATGGAAAGCGATACTGAAATTAGTGATTCTGACAATGACGGTGTTCCGGATCTAGTGGATGAATGTCCTTTTTCAGCTGGTTCAGCTGATTTGTTTGGCTGTCCAGATACAGATATGGATGGTTTAGGTGACAGTAGAGATAATTGTCCGAAAGAATTAGGTTCTATAGAGAATAAAGGATGTCCTGTTTTGGATACGGATGGCGACGGAGTGGAAGATGATAAAGATTCTTGCCCAAATGAAAAAGGGAGTAAACGTTTCGCTGGATGTCCAGATAGTGATGAAGATGGCATTGTAGATAAATATGATAAGTGTCCTGATGAAGCTGGAGTTGCGAGCAATAGCGGTTGCCCTTAAAAACCCCTTACCGCAATACCTGGTAATAATTCTTACAGCCGAAATGAACACCATTCAGGTTCATCAACAATGGGATCATCAAACGCAAATGTAAATGCATTTATTTACAAGGCTTCCATTTTTAATCCTCGCTTGGAAAATTCTTTTAAAATTTTAGGAAGGGCATATCTGATATGTTTCTCGGCTTTTATGCTGTCATGGAAAACTATTATTGATCCTGTTTTTACATTATCCAAGACATTATTTAAGCATTGCTCTGATGAAATGGACTGATCAAAATCGTAAGCCATAACATCCCACATAACAATTTCATACTTTTTTCGAATAGCTGTTCGAATACCTGGCTTTAATTTACCATACGGCGGACGAAAATATTTACTAGAAAAAACTTGATCGCAGCTCTCAATATCTTGCAAATATTTTTTCCTATTCGACTTCCAACTATCTAAATGGTTGTAGGTGTGGTTTCCAACTGCATGCCCCTCCTTTAAAGTCTCCTCAAAAATAGCTGGATACAACTCTACATTCTTACCCAAACAGAAGAAAGTAGCCTTTGCATCATACTCCCTTAACTGCTCTAGTACCCACCTTGTTACTCCTGGAGTAGGTCCATCGTCGAAGGTCAAGTAAACTATCTTTTCTTCAGTTTTCTCATCCCATTTCAACTTGGGAAAGATCTTTTTTGCAATTTCAGGTGTTTTGGGCAAATACATCTTTGATGGCTTTCTTAATTTGAGTAAATTTGCATTCTAATTTACTAACTAACGAAATATCTCGTTTTAAAATTGTAAATATATCTAAATGTCAAGAAAAATAAGAACACGTTTTGCTCCGAGTCCAACAGGGCCTCTTCACATGGGTGGTGTGCGTACCGCTTTGTATTGTTATCTGTTTGCTAAAAAGAACAATGGAGATTTCATCCTTAGGGTAGAAGATACCGATCAAACAAGATTTGTGGAAGGTGCGGAGGAGTATATCATAGAAACACTTCAATGGTGTGGAATCAAGCCTAATGAAGGATTAAGTTATGGAGGAGACTTTGGGCCTTATCGTCAAAGTGAGCGAAAAGATATCTATGCAAAATATGCGATGGATTTATTGGAAAAAGGTGATGCTTATTATGCTTTTGACACCCCTGAGGAGTTAACCGCTTGGAGAGATAATTTGAAAGGGCAAGGAAATCCTTCGCCGAAATACGATCCAATAACTCGACAATACTTAAAAAACTCCCTACACCTCAGTGAAGATGAGGTAAGTCGTCGTTTGAAAGCCGGCGAGCCTTGGGTGATTCGTTACAAAATGCCTAGAAATGAAGAGGTCAAGTTTGAAGATGAAATTAGAGGCATAGTAAGTTTTCAAACGAATCAATTGGATGACAAAGTTCTTTTAAAGTCGGATGGAATGCCTACTTATCACTTAGCGAATGTAGTCGATGATCATTTAATGGAAATCACGCATGTGATTCGCGGTGAAGAGTGGTTACCTTCTACCCCTTTACATGTTTTATTATATAAGAGCTTTGAATGGGAAATGCCTAGTTTTGCGCATCTTCCTCTGATTTTAAAACCAGATGGAAAAGGTAAATTAAGTAAAAGAGATGGTGACCGTTTAGGTTTTCCAGTTTTTCCATTAAACTGGAAAGACCCAAGTTCAGGAGAGGCAAGCATTGGTTATAAGGAAAGAGGTTTCTTGCCCGATGCATTTATTAACATGTTGGCATTTTTAGGTTGGAACCCCGGAACGGAGGAAGAATTGTTCTCATTAGGTGAGTTAATCCAGGCCTTTTCAATTGAACGCGTTGGGAAATCTGGCGCTCGTTTTGATTTTGAAAAAACCAAATGGTTTAATCAGCAGTATATAAAGAACAAGAGCAATGAAGAGCTTGTGCAACTTACCGCAGATCTGTTTAAGAAGGAAGACTACCGAGCTGATCAGGAGACGCTATTGAATATATGTGAGTTAGTAAAAGAAAGAGCAACCTTCTTGCATGAAATTCCAAGTTTAGCATATTACTTCTTTGAAGATGTCAAGGAATATGATGAAAAAAACTTAAGAAAGAAATGGAAAAATGAAAATAGTGAGGCCTTTAAGCAGCTGCTATCCTCCCTAAGCGATCTTGAGAATTTTAAGTCAGAAGCAATAGAAAAGCTCGTGAAAGACTTCATGGAGAAGTTTAGTTTAGGCTTTGGACAGGTGCTGCCTATTTTGCGTATTAGTATCACAGGAACCATGCAAGGCCCTCCCATATTTGCTGTAATGGAAGTGCTAGGAAAAACTAACTGTTTGAATCGTCTTCAAAAAGGAGTAACTTTAGCTATGAAACTACAAGCGTAAAACATGCCTAAGAAGAAACCTCTGAAAGGAAAACCCGAAGTGCACAAAGACCTAGATGGTTTAGATTTCACCATTAATGCTTTTGGAGAAATCAAGTCAACTATGGATCTAGATAAACTGAATAAGTTTCTAGATGAGCATGTAGAAGATAAAAAACTGCTTAAAAAAGATAAGAAAAAAAAACCTAAGTAATCTTTTCCCATGAGAAAGTTTTTCCAAGGATTCAAGCATGCATTTGACGGAGTCAAGTATACCTTTAAAACACAAATAAACATGCGTTTTCATGTTTTAGCCGCTGCTATTGCTATCATTACCGGACTTATTTTTGGGCTTAGTTTTATAGAATGGGGTTTCATTGCTCTAGCTATTGCTTTAGTGCTGAGTGCAGAGCTATTTAACACCGCTATAGAGTCATTAACCGATTTGGTCACTCAAGAGGTTCATCCTTTAGCAAAAGTGGCAAAAGACTGCGCTGCAGGAGCTGTTTTAATCACAGCTATTTTCGCCACAGTAGTTGCATGTTTAATTTTTATTCCAAAGTTGATAGGATAGGATTAAAAACTAGATAAACTGAACCGCAGCGTAATACCAGCTCGTGTTGTGGTAGTAGGAAATGAAGCCGTGGTTTTAGGAATCGTTTTGTTTCGATCGAAGAAAATACGAATATTCAATTGCTTACTAATCACATAATCAATGGATGGGGATACCGTAATAACCGTTGAACCGCTGGTTGGTCGGGATACTCCTTGATCCAATTGATGATTAACAATAACATTATCCCGATATGAGAAATCAAATCGCATGTTAAGGTCATTATGTAAAAGTACCTTCTTCCCTTTTACCTTAAACGGAAGTTTAAGCCCTTTTACTCTATATCCTAAACCTGCAGTAATTGTTGAAGATTTATTTTCCAATAACTGAAAGTCGGTAAAGTTAATTGTAACTGTTCTTGACTTCTTATAGTCAATCCTTGCTTGAATACCATTTTTGAATGTCATATCAAATCCAATCAGTGGATTCAACTGCTCGTTGATTACAATATTTGGCACATTATATTGCGTAAAGAAATTACCATTTAAGGTGTCAATTGATGATGGTTCTGTTAATGAACCATTCCCCGTATAATCGTAATTTGTTTGGAAGCTTCCAACTTGTATAGTCGAGTTATATCCATGACGGATACTAAAATTAGAAAATATTTTTTGTGCCCATTTAAATCTAGTCAATCCGTTGTAGCTTATTTGCCAGTTCGGTTTAGGTGCTGTTTTAAATGGATTCAACTTGGCTCTCTTGGCATCTTTACCTTGATAAGCAGCTAAAAATGCAGGGATCAAAACATCCTGTGATGTAGGTCCATACCCTTCTGCATATCCTGGATATTGGTTTATTGTATCACTTGGGTTTTCATAAACTCCAACACTATTTGGATTTTCATCTTGCAGACGTTGTGATATAATCTTTCTGTTTTCAGTAAAAGCACTATAGGTTTCATTTAACCAGTCATCGTCATATTTCTTAAACATCGTTTTCCATGTGATAGCGGATACCGAATATGTTCCAAAATCTTGAGGCAAATAATGATCAAAGCCTGAATTGCTATCTAGAACTTTAAAGAATTGCGAGTGATTAACCGTATTCGTTTTGGTTAAATTTATGTCAATTTTCAAATCCCTAAATGGCTCTAAAGTTGCGCGTATGTCCAAGTTTTGAGAATAGGTTTGCGTGAATTTTTGGTTTTGTGAAGAATCTATCGAAACATTGCCATTAAGCGCCATTTCGTCTAGCCAAGCATTTCTATCTGCTGCGTCAAAGTTTTTGAACCACTGATAACCCGGTTGTCCGCCAAAAACAAAACCATATCCTGGTGCATTTTGATTTTGCCTATCTGTTCCAAGGAAGTCAGTATCTGGCATGTAGCCTGGTAAAGTAGTTGATCTATTCTCAGTATAAGAAGCAGATACTTTCTTCAAAGCTAACAAGGGTTGCATGCCTAAATTTTCTAAAAACTTGGCAGGAGCCTGCTTCGTTTTTTTATCCTTCCTCCTTTTCTTGATTTGTTTCTTAAGTGCTTTGATTTTAATCTTGGCTATTTTTTTAGCCTCTTTTTTCTCTTCCTCACTTAAATCCTCATTCTCATCAATTGTAGCTATTTTCTCTTTTTCTGCAGCTTTTTTCTCCATCAACTTCTCTATGTCATCGCTAATTTTCTTTCGTGCCTTATTGATTGATTCTCTTTTCTTTTGCGTGGCTATCTTATTTCCGGCAGTTGGATTATTCCCCGTAAATTTTTTCAAATAAGGCACCTTGCTGTAAAGTTTGTCAAAATTCCAGTCGGAGCTCAATCGAATTTGTTGATTATTACTTACATTATTCCCTTGTGGGTTTTCGATGAAATTTCCATCATCATCTGCCCTTAGCGGCGCTGCAATCCAATTAAAGCCAGACCCGTAGCGCACCGTTGTATTGGTGAAATCAAGAATAGGCAACTTGTTTAACGGTAAGGTATAATTGATGTTAAGACTCTGATTAAAAAGAGTCGTTCTTCCACCATTGCCGATATTGCTCCAAATTTCTTTTTTATCAGCATCGGTATCGATTCGACCAATTGGCTCATCAATTCGAGCAGCATTATTGGCACTATAGTCTATACTTAAGGACTTAAATGGGTTGTACCTGAATGAATATGCTCTATCCCACGTAAAGAATTTATTGAAAGTCGTTGGTAAGGTGAAATCGTCTCCGGCTAAGGTTCTCAAATTTAACTCGCCATATTGTCTATTCATTTGCGTATTGAACGCCATTGTAGATGGAAAGAAATTAATATTCAACTCTTTCAAGATTTTATTATACTTGCTTTTTCCCTTTAATATTTTCTTGAAGGGATACAGATATTTTGGCTGCAAACTATGGGCATAATCAAGTCTCGCCATGTGGGTTCTTTCAATATCACTTTCAACAAAGGGATCACTTCTTTCTATTACATTATAGGAGTAACTCAATCCTAAGTTCTCCGGGCTAAAAAAGAATAACCTTTTTTGTTTTTCTCCAGGAAGCTTACGCACATTGGTGAAATTAAACCCTTTACGAGTAACTATAGTTTGTATAGATCGCTTGTAGGTATTAGCTGAATCTTGACTAAAAGTTTCAATGGCTTTAACTTGATCTTTTGACGTAATATCTAATTGATAAGGGTCAAATTCGGGGGTGCTGAATGTTTGAGATATTCCTCCGTAGAAAGGAAGCATGATATTGGCCTTAGCTGGTAAAAATTTGCCAAGCTGCAAATTCGTATTAAAATCGTATTGGTAATAGGTGTCTTGGTAGCGCTCATCTACCTGCATATCAACCTGGCCAAAACCGATACCGTGAATATTGGTACTCAAATTGACACTTCCTAGATCTGCTAATTTGATAGACATACTCGCCAAGGCTGCGGATGCAGGTCTTTCATCAAAACCAGACAATCTAAATTCATTGAACCAAACCTCGCCACATTGTGCGCTTCCGTCATCATCTTGCAAAGGGTTGAACAAATCGTTTTGTGATGGATTGCGAATCCCCAACATTGTAATCTGAATGGCACCCAAATCTGGAACACCTTTTATAGTGATTATTTTACCCGTGGAAGTTGTAAAATTAAATGGAACAGTTAATGGCCAAGATTGGGCATTTCTTTCTTTCTTAGCATCAATAAGATCTTTTAGTTTCACCTCAAATCGATTCGCGTCAGGCCAAACCAAAGCTCTATCGCCATCATTATCTGTATACTGCCCATCTGGCGTAAACACTAGCGGCGTTTCAATTTGATAATAGTTTTCTCTAAAGTCAATGCCTAATCGTATAAATGCAGTTAGTGCGCCATCTCTTGGAACAACTTCGCCGGGGAAACGGTTAGCATGCACATCCATAACCATTTCATCATAATTTCTAAAATCTAAGTTTACATTTTTGAAAACTGCTCTAGAATCACCATCTTTTAAACCACATACACTTAAGGCAATTGATTGCTCGTTTTGCGCCACCAATTGATTCGCATTGTTTGCGACCCCTTGTTCTCTTAGAATCCCTGGAGGTAAAATATAGTTAACGGGATCTTTCTCGCTATTCTCTTCAATGTTCACTTGAGTGACATTAAAGAAAGTAGCATTCTCGTCTATTGGCAAATTGTCAATCGCATCAGTTAATTCATATTGATATGTTCTCCACTGATTTCGAACTAACTCCAACGAGCCAAATCGAATATTCGTACTGTCTTGCCATCCTGTAAGGAACATTCGCATATATTGAATCGATCGAAAATCCTGAATGTTTCCAATCTTACCATCGTAGTCATAGATAGGTATTCTAAACTGATACCAATTGAACTCTGGTTGAGGCTCGTCGAAATAAATATCTGCACCCACGGCATTTGAAGAAACAATAAAAGGATGATTATCTACATCCATTCCGGGATATAAGTCTACGATATATTGAAAATATTGCTCATTTTCATTTAATGAATTATCCCTATTCAAATCTTCTTGATCAGGATTATTGGATCCTGCTAAGAATGTATTCCCTTGAAGTAACGGCGAATTACCACTTGGATTATTATATCGTTTATAACGATCAATGATGGATGCAAGGCCATCAAATTGTGGATCCAAATAATGCGAAAAATTATCGGTAGAAGGATCACCTTCCAATAAAGCCTTAGCAGCAGGATCTACTTGAACTGTATTTAGGAAGTCTTGAAATTTAATTGTTTCACCCGCATCGGTTAGCCCATCAAATCCGACGTCCTGAATAGGGCGAAGATTGGCATCGTTACTAAATGTATTAATTATTGGTTGCGCTTTCGGGACAATCCCCCATTCGGTGCTATCAATCAATGAAGCATCATCACTCAAACCATGCTCATACTGCATCCTTGAATCCTTAAGGATGTCCTCACTAATATTGCCTAGATTTATATATAACTGACCACCTGTGCTGTTATCATTATAAATAAATGGATCCATCATCCAAAATTCTATATACTCGATATTGGCAATTTCGAAATTGTTATTATCGATTCCTCGCATCATACCCGCCCATCTAGTTTCAGGAGCAATCAATCTTCCATCTGGACGCACACCTCTACTAAATGGAGCCGAACCACTATTGTTCCACTCATAATTATAAGGCCCTCTTTCTTCTGGGTAAAAAGCTAAATCCAAAGTGAAAATTTGTTGTTGGATAGCAACATCCTTATTGGGGTATAATTCCTGCTGGAAAATTGGACGCACGTAATGATTACTCAGCACCTCTTTATCATCAAATACTTCATCTGGAGCCCGACCTCTTTGGAAAAAAGTAGGGTCTACATTAAACCAAGAAAGTTTTGCTCTGTTGTATCCGTATTCCAATTGGTCGCTCAACTCTGCTTCTGGGAAAAGTATATTACCCGCTCTATCTTTTGCATCTTTGGGTGTGGAGGCAAGTCTCCATGTTTGCGGAGTACCTTTTAAATCATAAGCACTGCTGGATCCTTCAAAATCATCTATGTATACCACTGGCTCATCGCCTTGCTCGACAAAACGATTGTGCCCTGGACGAATATGGGCTACCTCACCTTGGAAGGAAATATTTGACATCTCCGTCGTGCTATAAATCGGAAGTTTATCAAGCACTCGTGTCAAAAATGGAAGGTCAGTATTCATCCTGAAATCCAATCCCATAATTGTGTTGTTAATGGGGTCGTTACCTAAATTTACTTTTTGAGAGAAAGGTCTTTCCTTCATCTTCATAATGGTACCCCCAATAAAAACATTCTCGTTGATTCGATAATCCAATCGAGACGCCATGAGTGAGCGCTGTTGGAAGCCAAATAGCGCATTATTTTCATAATCCACTTTTATCTGTTGACCAGATGACAAGAGTCCTTCGTTAATTATAGTCACAACCCCTAGGTTGTAATCTACATTATAATCTTGTCCTTCAACCAATAAAATTCCGCCTAGAGATACCGTCACTGAACCTTCAGGCAATTGGAATGCCCCGAGCTGAATCCTATTTCCTCCGCTTCCTTGGTAACGCCCTTTTATGACGAATCTGTTCTTTTCTGGAAACTGTTGAGCCAAAAACAAAGTAGAGTCATAAAGCTCCGAGAAGACATAATTATCCACTAATTCTGGATTTCCCGCATCTATTAATTCTTGTTCTAAGTGATTTCCAAAGGGTTCCACAACTGGAAAAATCAACCGTCCATTTTGAGGGATTATAGTCATTCCTGGCACAAAATCAAACAAGCCATCGGGTTGAGGGTCTCCTTGATTGTTTAATTGGTCTAAATTTAAAACTCGGATGATCTGTTTATCACTAAGCTTGCCTTTAGGAAGAAACCTTTTCTGTCCTCCTCCTGGATCCAAATAAAAAATATCCAATCTGAAATCTGTTGGGCTAATTTGATAAGCACCTAAAGAATAAATATTCTTCATCATCAATGTCCAAGTAGGTAAGTCTGGTCGAATAGCTGAGCTACGAAGCATTTTAACAAACAAGGTTTTTGTAACAGATGAAGAGTCTGGCGGAACATTTCTTGATAATTCCCCGACTTGAAACACTTGTCCATTATAGGTGTATTTAAATGCAACACCTAAGACTTGATTGGGCTGCAAGGCGGTCTGCAGAGACACGTATCCAAGCTCTCTATTCAAGGTATACTCTGATGCTGAAAGTAATCTTGCGTAAGTTTTCTCATAATCTTGAATAGCTTCAAAATTAAAATTAGGTCCATTTAATTGTCCAACAACATTATTGCTCAAGCGTAAATTGGGATCAGAAATTAGTCGCGTGTATAAATCATTGATCCCATTGTCTGGTAAATTTTGCCCCGCTAGAGGATTAACTTGAGGGTTGAAGGGGTCTTTTTCTCCTAAATCAAGGAAGGCAACTACGTCGCGGACATTATTAGTTTGCCCCGTTCTATTCGTAACCCACACTTCAATTTCCTCAATATTTGCAAGGGATACAATATTAGGAAGATTGACTAATGACTGGTCGAAAGTTTCATTAAAGAATTGAGTTAAGAAAAAGTGCTTATTCGCTTCGTATTGATCTGCTTTGATTTCGAATGTTTGGGTTTGCGCACCATCTTCAAGCACAATAGATTGCTTTTGAGATTGCTGCTCGGCAACGATATTAGTCATCGTTAATTTCCCAAATCGCATTTGAGTTTTTATACCTCGAAGACTTTGCGCTCCAGTAATTAATTGGGTTTGCAGAGGGAAACTGACATTACCTGCTTCAACCAGCTGTATAATATCATCCTCATCACCGGTATATTGTAACTTAAACTGATTATCAAAAGAAAACCCCGTCTGATTGTTGTACTTAAGAGTTAGCGCTAATGCATCTCCGATTTTTCCGGTAACATTCATATTGATGTTCATGTCGAAATCAAATCCACCTTGTGTTCTTGCTCGTTGCGGCAAGTTTGGATTGTCATATTTCTGAACATTACCACCTAGCGTAACTTCCACATTACCTTGGGGACGAATATCAATGGTCAAGCCCCTGAAAATTCCTCCAGCCTTTTTCGGATTAAATTCTGGATTAAAAGGTAGTTTGACGTTTTTATCTTTTAATAGTTGCTCCGTACTTGATCGAGACTTCCAATACTTTTCATTTTCTTCCCGCAGAGTAAACTCCAAGTATTCATCGAAAGTCATGTAAGTTGGCGGCTTAATGTTTTTACCATTAAGCGTTTCAGTTATGACATATCTGTCTGTTTCTGCATCATACTCTACGTGCTGCTCAATGGCATCAGGATCATCAAAATCAAAGGGATTGTTACTTGGGTCGGTTAGGAAATCTCCCTCTCTATCCTCTAAGGGATAAGGTAATTCATTACTGGTTGAGTCCTGCGCTTTGGCAACAAAAACAAGCAATGAAAAAATTAAGAATAAAGATTTTTGACAATAGACTCTCACAAAAAATCAAAGTTGTTTTAAGCTGCGCTTTATTAATTCCTCGACGGTATCAATAGATTGATCCGAGGATAATACCTTGTTAATTACTTTCACGCATGTATTTTTATTAAAGCCAAGAGAAACTAATGCGGTAAGAGCCTCGTCACGTAATGTGGTGTCCATAACGCCAGATTCTTGCTCAAATTGTGGTAACTTATCTAATTTATCCTTTAACTCTAGAATAATTCGCTCCGCTGATTTTGGACCAATGCCTTTTACGCTCTTAATTAAGCCTACATCTTTATTCAAAATAGCCTGTATAATCTCATTAGTCTTGTAGGTAGACAACATCATAATGGCGGTAGCAGAACCCACTCCTGAAACAGATAAAAGCTTTTCAAATAAATCTCTTTCACCTTCCTCATAAAAGCCATAAAGGACAAATGCCGATACATTTTGGTTCTCATTCTTGACAACCATACGAGTAAACAGCACACATTCTTTTGCATCCTTTATTTTTTCAAATGTTTGTAAGCTTACAAAAACTTGATAACCAATTCCTTGCGTTTCTACAAATACAAATGTTGGTGTTTTATGCGCTAATTTTCCTTTTAGATATGCAATCATGTTAAAATCAAATAAGTTGCGAAAATACTAATTTCAACCGAGGTTGAAAGATTATTTAAACGGATTAATCTTAAGATTGGTCTAGCAGAGGCAAAATATTTTTTACTAGATGAATAGAATCTCTTCAAATGTCAAACCAAAATATTGTTTAATTTTACAGTAGATGTCAGATAATACCGAACATATTGATGTAAATGCCAATGATGTTTACAATATTAAGCTCCCTCAATTCGAAGGGCCTTTTGATCTTTTGTTATTCTTTATTGAGCGAGATGAATTGGATATTTATGACATTCCCATCGCAAAGATTACTGATGAATTTTTACGCTACACGCATCAACTAGATGATCTAAACATCGAAGTCGCTAGTGAATTCATATTGGTTGCTGCTACTTTAATGCGAATTAAGGCGAAGACCTTGTTGCCGAGAAAAGAGTTAGATGCTGACGGGAATGAAATTGATCCGAGAGAGGAGCTTGTTCAGCGACTGATTGAATATAAACAGTTTAAAGACGTGACAGCTGCTTTACGTGACATGGAGGCTGACCGCCTGTTAAGAAACAAGCGAGGAAATACTGAAGCTGAGCTTAAACGAATTGCAGACTTGTATTCCACTGAAGCAGAATTAGAGAATCTCGAATTGTATCAATTGATGAAGGCTTTCAAACGAGTAGTTGATCGAATGGAAGAAAGAGAAAGCCGACCGGTTCATACAATAGTCAAATACCACTTCACGGTTAAAGACCAGAAATCATACCTCTTGACTTGTGTAAAGAAAAAAGAAAAAATTGCCTTTGAAGATGCTTTTGCTCACTTAGACAATCGCGTGCATGCTGTCTTTACATTTTTAGCGATGTTGGAATTGATTCAAGAAAAATTTTTAAAAATTAGTCTTGGTATGGGTAAAAACAATTTTTGGATGAGTAGAGGCTGACACTAATTATCTTTAAAAGTAACATAGGAATTAGCTTGGGCCGTGCTGGTCAATACCAAATCATTTACATTAACATTTTTAGGTAAATTCGCTACATAGTATATCGCATCTGCAACGTCTGCTGCATAAAGCGGAACAAACCCCTGATATACTGATTTAGCTTTATCCCCATCGCCTTTAAATCTAACTTTGGAAAATTCAGTCTCTACCATTCCTGGAGACACACTGCTAACTTTGATGCCAAAGGGTAGTAAATCTATTCGCATACCTTTAGTAATCGCATCCACTGCATGCTTGCTGGCGCAATATACATGCCCGCCAGGATAAACCTCTTTAGCAGCTGTGCTGCTTAAGTTAATAATATGACCTCTTTTCATTTTTTTCATGCCATTCATCACCCAATTTGAAACATACAACAAACCTTTAACATTGGTATCTATCATAACTTCAAAATCCTGAATATCTGATTCATGAATTGGGCCCTTACCCAGAGCAAGTCCAGCATTATTAATCAAAATATCAATATTTCTCCATTGGGCATTTAAGCCTTCAAGCGCTTTATGCACCATTATTTTATCCTGAATATCGAAATTTAAAATACATACCTTAATGTTGTATTTATCTTCTAGCTTTTTCTTCAAATCCTCTAATCTTGATAGCCTTCGCCCTGTCACTATCAAATCATAACCTTCGCTTGCAAACCTCTCCGAGCATGCACAGCCGATTCCAGAACTTGCCCCTGTTATTAATACAATCATTTTGTTTTTTTATAAAGTTAAAAAAGTAAGGGAAAGAATATTACTCTACCTCCAACTAAAGCTTTCAAAAAGATGAAGCATATCTTCTCGAACTAAATCCAAAGCTGGTTGGATGCTATCTTGATTAGGAGAACTATTAAAGTATACCGCACCGCGCAAATAATGATGCTCATAATCCGTCATATAAAATTGAATATTATTAGCAGCATCCCCTCCAATATTTGTCATCAAGCCTTGAACCCCTTGCGGGTTATCTATTTCATACTCATCAATAAAATCTGCCTTTTTGGAATGCGTGTAAGCCAGCTCATAAGAATCCTCCATAACTTTATCTAGGCTAATATCGACTCCTATATGTTTATATGAAAAATGGACCTTAGCATTTAGTGCAGGGTAATTCATATTTAGCCAACAATTAGAAAGTAAGGATTCACCAAAGAAAAAAGTATCCTTTACAATATTGGTGTAATTAGGATATTCAAAGGTATAGGGGCAATCCGATTCAAAGGACGAATAGTGGGTGAATTCTGGTAACTCAATACGCGGATAGGCAAGCGGTTTAGGGATAAAACTTTGTTGTTCACACCCCGCAATTAAGCCTGATAAAACTATTAAAATAGCTATTCTATGCATTCTCTGTAATCAATTTAACTCGTCCTACTCGGTTCTTCTCCATCGTTAAAACGGTAAAGACATATTTTTTATAGGTAAACACTGATTCTTTCTTAGGAAGCTCACCAGCCAACTCCAATATAAGCCCTGCTAATGTGCCATTTTCAGCCATAAATTCTTCAAACTCATCTTCCTCTATACCCAAGGCCTCGCACATATCTATCAAAGTGATCTTCGCATCGAATACAAAACTATTTTTATTTATTTTCTTGTAAGACTGTTCAAAACTTTCATCAAATTCATCCCTAATCTCACCTAAAACTTCCTCCAATATATCCTCCAAAGTAACCAAGCCTTTCGTTCCCCCATATTCATCAACTACAATAGCTTGGTGCTTTCTGTTTGCTTGTATTTCCCTTAACAAATCATCAATTTTTTTTGCTTCAGGTACAAAAAATGGTTCTCTAATCAACTCCTGCCATAGATAGTCGTCCCCCTTATCAAGATGCTCCAATAAATCTTTTAAATAAAGTACCCCTTCAATTTTATCTATAGTTTCTTCATAAACAGGCAAACGAGAGTATCCTGATTCCCTCACCAACTCTAAAATTTCTCCAAAAGAATACGCATTTTGAACTGCAATAATATCTACACGTGGAGTCATAATTTGTTTCACGTTAGTATTTCCAAAATGTACAATTCCCTTTAGTATTTCAACATCTTCTTGTGTACTGCCATCGGTTGTGCTCAAATCAATCGCTTTTTCAATCTCATCCAGATCTATCTCATGATTTAAATTCTCAAATCGCCTTTCTATAATCAAACCCGTTTTCACCAATAACCATCCTAAAGGATAGGTGACGCCCCGAAGGAATTTAAAAAATCTTGCTGTCATTCTTGCCAAAAACAAATTATTCTGATTAGCAAAAACTTTTGGTGAGACCTCCCCAAAAAACACCAAAATTGGGGTAAGTATAGCTGCATTTATAACTGCAATCACTTGAATGCTGCTGTCAGGAAGCAGCTGATTCATTAAGAAATTGAACAGTATTATGATTGATACATTAACAAAATTATTAGAGATAAGTATCGTAGCCAATAACAGCCGAGGTCTTTCGAGTAAATTTCTTACCCTGAAATCTGCTTTATCCTCGCTTTCCTTCAAATCTTGAATTTGGGCGGGAGTAATTGAAAAAAAGGCGACTTCCGATCCAGAAATAAGTGCAGAAAAAGCAAGTAATGTGATAAGCACTAAAGAAATAAGCAAGTGATAATAACTTGCATTAATTGCAAGCATGATAGCCATCCATATGATTAAACTAAAGGGTTCCGAGGGAGGGACGCTATCACTTTCCACAAAAGAGGTTTTGGTTAATTAAATTAAAAGGGTAAATCATCAGATTCATTTTCCACTTTTGCCGAACTAGAATCTTGTGAGGTACTTTGATTACTAATGGGCTCTGGTGCTTTACTAAAATTTTGTCCTTCTCCAGGATTATTTGAAGAAGACTCTCTTTTTTCGAGCATTTTAAAAGAATCTACAACCACTTCGGTCGTGTATCTTTTATTGCCATCCTTGTCATCCCAGCTGCGCGTTCTTAATTTACCTTCAACATATAACAGATGGCCCTTCTTCAGGTATTTCTCAGCAACATCGACCAAGCCCTTTCTCCAAATGGCCAAATTATGCCATTCCGTCTGCTCAACTCTTTGTCCTTCTTTATCTGTGTAGCTCTCACTTGTCGCTATTGTAAAATTGCAAACAGATGAATTATTATCAAAATGTCGCACTTCAGGGTCCTTTCCTAATCTTCCAACTAGGGTAACTTTATTAATCATAGTTTCAAAATATCTTAATCTAAAATTAGACTTTTACCTTGTAAATACAAAATAAAAATTTTCGGTAGTGCAAACTTAGTCAAATTTCGAGTATATGTATAGTTTAGTCCATCATTAAATGGATGGGGCAGCGCTATCTTGACAAAAATAATGTGAATTTTTTGATGACTTAATTGTTGCTTATAGACCGTGCTATGCGACAAGTAATTTATATCGTTTTCTTGAAAAGTACTCCATAATGCTCTGTCAATTTGAGCGGAAAGGTTCGTTTCATAGCTTTTTACTTCCTGCAAGGGTAGCTGATATAAACCTTGCCAAATATCCTTATCTGTTCTTTGCTCAATTACAATACCCTTTTTATTTTCAATATGAAAGGCAAAGAAATACCGAGATCTAGATTGGACTCTATTTTTTCTTACCGGAAGCGATGACACTCGCAATTCATTAAATGCAATACAATTTATAGCTAAGGGACAAACTTCACAACTTGGTTTTTTTGGTTTACAGACCGTTGCACCGAAATCCATTATTGCCTGATTAAATTTATCAGGATTTTCTTTATCCAACAACTCATTTGCCTTATTTTCAAAAACCTTTCTTCCTTTACTCGTGTCAAAGGGTATGTCCAGACCCAAATATCGCGACAGAACACGTATCACATTGCCGTCTAAAACAGCTACAGGTTCTTTATAAACAAATGAAGCAATTGCAGCAGCGGTATACCTTCCCACCCCTTTGAGCTTTAACAATTCGATAAATGATTGAGGAAACTGCCCCTTATAATTTTTAACAATGTCATTTGCAGTGAAGTGTAGATTTCGAGCTCGAGAATAGTACCCTAAGCCTTGCCATAGCCTTAACACCTCATCCTCACTTGCAGAGGCTAAATCGTTAATTGTGGGGAAGTTTCTTAGAAAAGCGTGGTAATATTTCGTCCCTTGCTCGACCCTAGTTTGCTGTAATATAATCTCTGAAAGCCAAACTTTATATGGGTCTTTAACTCCTTTCCAAGGCATTAACCTTTTGTTTACAAATTGATGCCAAGTTAATAGGGCACTTTTAAAAATTGATTTTTCATTTTTCATTTGTTGCTAAAGCCTTTATTTTGCGATAATTCCGACAGTAAATTATATAACTATTCGCGTTTTTATGTTATATTAGACGAGTATTACTGTTTAAGAAGAAAAAATCATACACTAAAATTTCTTTCAGTTCGTGATTTATTCATTCACTTAAACCAACCTAAACCCAAAAATAACACCCATGAGAAAAGCTGATTTAGTAAACAAAATATCAGATAAAACTGGTGTCCCAAAAGTAGATACTTTAGTGGTAATCGAAAGCATGATTAAAGAAATTAAAGATTCTTTAAAAACTGGTGAAAATGTTTACCTAAGAGGATTTGGCAGTTTCATCGTAAAAACACGTGCTGAAAAAATCGGAAGAAACATCAAGAAAAACACCGCTATTGTTATTCCTGCGCACAACATACCCGCCTTCAAGCCAGCTAAAATATTTGTTGAGTCAGTAAAAAAAGGCAACAAAGTATAATCTAAATTCCATATGCACAAAGGCCCTATTTGGGCAATAATTGTTAGTATTATTGCCATTGTCAGTATTTATTTTTTAACTGACATTAAAGAAAACCAAGACATTCAAACTATAAATAAGGTCATTGATTCGGACGATAATGAAACCATCTCCCTGTTTTTAGATTCTATCGATGAGGAAGAACGTAACACAGCTCTTTCCCTCTTTCAAGAAGCAAGAGACAGTCAAGATTCAGCAGCTGTAGAAGCGCTCATCGCTTTCTATGAAGAGAAACAACAATATAATTTCGCCGCATATTACCATTCCTTGAAAGCTGAAATAACTCCACTTGCAAGCAATTGGGAAGTGGCGGGTGATCGTCAAATTAGCGTTAGCTCGAATGCAGCTTATGACGTATCTTTTAACGAAATGCTTTATGAAGAGGCCCTAATATCCTACCAAAAAGCAATTGATTTGGATAGTTCCAATCTCGAGCTACAGGTAAAACTAGGAAGCGCAATTGTGGATAGAAGCCCTCAACCTATGCAAGGAATCACCCTGCTATTAGGTGTCATAGAGCAAGATAGTATGCATATCAGCGGCAATTTAGCCTTAGGTAAATTTGGAATTATTTCAGGGCAATATGATAAAGCTGTTATTAGATTGGAAAAAGTACTATCTTTGCAGCCCGAAAATGCTGAAGCATTATTCCTTTCAGGAGAGGCGTACAGCAATTTAGGAATGAATGGAAAAGCAATTTCTTGTTTCAGTAAATGCAAGGAAATTGTTGAAAACGAAGACTTAAAAAAAGAAATTGATGCCTATTTGCAACAATTGCTTTAAATATAAATTGTAAATAACAACAAAATTTGGAATTATGCCAAGTGGTAAAAAAAGAAAAAGACATAAGATTGCAACTCATAAAAGAAAGAAGAGACTAAGAAAGAATCGACATAAGAATAAGAAATAGGAGACTATTTGCTTTTTCTCTCACCATTTTTTAAAAAACAAAACGCAAAAACCACTCCATTTGGGTGGTTTTTAGTCGTTTAAATAACTTAGTCTTTGGAAAAAGAGCTTATCATACGAAGTACCGCAAAGGGCAACGAAATTGCTCTTCTAGAAAACAAGAAACTTGTTGAGATTCATCTTGAAAAAGATGAAAATTCATTTAAAGTTGGAGATGTTTTCTTAGGGAGGGTAAGAAAGGTGATGCCTGGTATGAACGCAGCTTTTGTGGATATTGGTTATGATAAAGATGCCTTCCTTCACTATACCGATCTGGGACCTGGATTCAAAACTTACAAGCAATTCTTCAAGGGTGTACTTGCGGGAAACACGAATAATATCAATTCCGTTAAATACCAACATCAAATTGATAAAGGCGGTAAAATCAGTGAGGTTCTAAGTTCAAAAGTCCTAATTCCAGTACAAGTATTTAAAGAGCCCATAAGCAGTAAAGGTCCTCGGTTAACCACAGAAATTTCAATCGCCGGAAGATATCTTATATTAACTCCTTTTGTACAAACCATTGGGGTTTCTAAAAAGATTGAGGATGATGATGAAAGAGATCGACTGAAAAGGTTACTGAAAAGTTTAACACCTAAGCATTTTGGGGTAATCATCCGAACTTTTGCTCAAGGTAAAGGTGCTGCAGATTTGCATAAAGACCTTACTCATCTTATTCAGAAATGGGAATTGATGCTGAGTAATCTTAAAAATGCTAGTTACCGTCAAAAGGTACTTACTGAAATCGATAAATCCTCAATTTTAATTAGGGATTTGATGAGCGATAAATTTAAAGCTATTCACACTTCAGATGTGGTTCTAGCAAGTGAAATGGAGGAATATATTGGCTCAGTTGCTCCCGATCAAAAAGACATTGTAAACGTATACAAAGGCAATAATCCGATTTTCGACCATTTTGATATTACTAGACAAATTAAGTCAAGTTTTGGAAGTACCGTGAACTTTGGTAAAGGTCCTTATCTTGTCATCGAACATACCGAAGCACTGCACGTGGTGGATGTAAATAGCGGTCATAAAGTGGCTATGAAGGGTGATCAAGAAAGCAATGCAACATCCGTCAATTTAGGAGCAGCAGAAGAACTTGCGCGTCAATTGCGACTAAGAGATATAGGAGGAATAGTAGTCGTCGATTTCATTGACATGAAGAAAGCTGAAAATCGCAAGCAGGTTTTTGATAAAATGAAACAACTCCTCAAGCTAGATAAAGCAACAACCAATGTGCTGCCTTTGTCTAAGTTTAATCTTATGCAAATCACTCGTCAGCGCGTGCGCCCTCAGGTGGTTATTTCCACTAAAGAAAACTGCCCAACTTGTCGAGGAACAGGCAAAATCGAAGCTTCCTTGCTCCTTATGGACCAAATTAATAATAAGGTCGAATATTTAGTCAATAACAATATTAAATTCATCCTAATTGTTCATCCATTTATCGAGTCCTTTATTAAGAAAGGAATAGTTTCTCTTCAGTTAAAATGGTGGTTTGAATATAAGCGCTGGATTAAAGTTCGAGCCAATGAAAATTTGGCGTTAACAGAGTTTAAATTTGAAAATCTACTCGGAAACGAAATTGACTTAAACCCTTAATCATATTGGCAGCAAAACTTTCTATATTAATACCTGCCTACAACGAAGAAAGAACGATTCATCTTATTCTTGACAAAGTATTAGCTGTTGAGCTAATAAAAGGATTAAAGAAAGAAATCATTCTTGTCAACGACTGCTCTACTGACCAAACCGGAGCAGCTATAAAAAACTATATCGAAGCGCATCCAACGGTTTCATTTAACTATCAAGAACATGAAACAAATAAAGGAAAAGGGGCGGCATTGCATACTGGAATCAAAGTAGCTTCAGGAGATTATCTCATCATTCAAGATGCAGACTTGGAATATGACCCAGAAGAATACAACATCTTGCTTCAACCTATCTTGGATGGCCATGCTGACGTAGTCTATGGAAGTCGGTTTATGGGCGGAAAACCCCATCGTATTCTTTTCTTTTGGCACTCCTTGGGTAATCAGTTTTTAACTTTTCTCAGCAACATGTTTAACAACCTTAATCTAACAGATATGGAAACCTGTTATAAGTTATTTCGTACTGAGCATATTCAGAGCCTAAAATTACAAGAGACACGCTTCGGATTTGAACCCGAAGTAACCGCAAAAACTGCAAAAATAAAAGGCATTCGCTTTTATGAAGTGGGTATCAGTTATTATGGAAGAACGTATGAGGAAGGGAAAAAAATTGGCTGGAAAGATGGTTTTCGAGCAATCTATTGTATCCTTAAATACGGTCTTTAAATAGGAATAATTTACCTTTACTAACTTAAGTTTAAGCAAATATTCATGCAATACCTACAGGTTGAAAATGTTTCTAAAAGATATGGTGAAAAACTACTTTTCGAGAATATTTCATTTATCATAAATAAGGGAGAGAAAGTCGCCTTGGTGGCAGCTAATGGGACAGGTAAATCTTCGCTAATCAGAGCTATAGTCAGTATTGAATCTGCCGATAGTGGGCGGATTCATTTTGCTAAAGATCTTAAGGTGGAGTATCTCATGCAGGAACCGGTTATCGATAGTCAGTTAAGTATTCTAGAAAACGTACTTTTTGCCGAAAACCCTGCAAGTCAGGCAATTATTCAATATGAAAAAGCTTTGTTGCTTCCAGAGGCAACTGAAAAAATGAACAATGCACTTGCCGCAATGGATGCCTCACAAGCCTGGGATTATGAAACCCGCGTTAAGCAGATGCTTTACAAATTAGATATACAAGATTATCATCAAAATGCAGCTCATTTATCTGGAGGTGAAAAGAAAAGAGTAGCTCTGGCAAAAGTCTTGGTTAATGAGCCCGACTTTCTAATACTCGATGAACCTACCAATCATTTAGATTTAGAGATGATAGAATGGTTAGAAGAATGGTTGATTAATAGTAAAATGACGCTCTTTTTAATTACCCACGATCGTTACTTTTTAGAACGCGTTTGTTCAAAAATAATAGAAATAGAAAATGGTCTTCTTCATAATTACTCCGGCAACTACACCAATTATTTAGAAAAAAAAGAAGCCAGACAGCAAAATGAAGCTGCAAACGTAGCCAAAGCTAAAAATTTAATGCGGACCGAAATTGAATGGATGCGAAGGATGCCGAAAGCCCGAGGCACAAAATCTAAAGCTCGTATTGATTCATTTTACGAATTGAAAACTCAAGCCTCCAAGCGTCTTGAGCAAGATGAGATTGCCTTGCAAATAAATCCTGAACGCCTAGGAAGCAAGATTCTAGAGCTTCATAAAGTTTGTAAATCATATGGGAAGAAAGTTCTTTTTAAAAATGTAGAATACAAGTTTAAGCGTTTTGATAAAGTGGGTATAATTGGTTCTAATGGATCTGGAAAATCAACACTGCTTAAAACCCTCACTGGTCAAATTGAACCTGATCAAGGAAAAGTTGTGATTGGTGAAACCATCAAATTCGGAGTTTATAGTCAAGATGGCATGCAACTTAAAGAAGGCATGAAAGTCATTGATGTTGTCCGAGAATTTGGGGAATACATTCCATTGAAAGGAGGTAGTAAAATCACTGCATCTCAGCTGCTTGAACGTTTCCTTTTCCCAGGATACATGCATTATGTGCATGTTGATCGCTTAAGTGGAGGTGAAAAAAGACGTTTGTATTTGCTGACTGTTCTAATTCAAAATCCAAATTTTTTAATCTTGGATGAACCTACCAATGATTTAGATTTGATGACCTTAAATGTGCTTGAAGATTTCTTAAGTGATTTTTCCGGTTGTTTAATCATCGTCAGTCACGATAGATACTTTATGGATAAATTGGTTGACCACGTATTTGTATTTGGCAAGGATGGAGAGCTGGCAGACTTTCCGGGTAGCTACTCACACTACAGAGAGCGCGAAGAGCTAAAAGCTAGCCAAAAAGTTAGTGACAATAATAAGCAATCAATTCTTGACGACTCAACACCAAGTCAAACAAAAGAACCCGTTGAAAAATTGTCCTACGAAGAACGAAAAACCTATAATCGTTTGGAGAAGGAAATTGAAAAACTTGAAAAGAAGAAAGAAGAGCTGCATGCGCGCATGGCGGTGTTGATTAATGACTATGAGGCTATAAGCAAAATGAGCAAGGAGGCGCAAGCTATTGGCGAGAGCATTGATGAAAAATCTATGCTATGGTTGGAACTCTCGGAACGAATCTAAGTTGAAGTATTTATGCATCTAGAATCCGTATTGTTTGCAGCTTTTCTAACCACGGCTATTTTGCATTTAGCGCAGGTTTTCGTTTATGGCTTTAGGGAATTCAATCGGCCTACAGTTCTCTTTGGTGTAATCTTTTTATTTTTAACTTTTGCCCTAAGTAAAGATGAAGCTTGGATTAAATGGGCAATAATCCTTGTCCCGTTGACGGGTTTTGTTGGTGTGCTTAATGGTTTTTCAGATTCACATAAACCCAATTGGTTAAATTACCTAATGATACTTTTCAATCTAATTTTAGTTGGATTAGCAGTATCATTAAAGCTCGCATAACTCCCCATATTTATTTGTCCGCGTCCTGACAAAGCTCAATCAATACGCCGCCGGTAGTTTTTGGATGAAAAAACATAACTAGCTTATTATCGGCCCCCCTTTTAGGTTGGTCAAATAAAGCTTTAAAGCCCTCCCCCTTCAATCGCTCGGTTTCTGCTTCAATATCTTCAACTGCAAAGGCAATATGATGAATCCCTTCTCCTTTTCGATCGATAAAGCCGTAAATTGCGCTTCGCTCATCAGTAGCTTGCAAAAGTTCAATTTTATTTGGCCCAGCTCGAAAAAAAGAAGTTTTTACAAACTCATTTTCCACTTCTTCCTCCTTGTATGGTGCTTCACCAAACAACTTTGTATACATTTTATTTGCAGCCTCTATGTCTTTTACTGCAATTCCGATGTGCTCAATCTTTTTCATAATACAATCTTAGGAAACCAAATTTACAAAGCATTTGTTTAAATTTACACTAAACTCAATAAGCATGTTATTTATATCCGAATCTGCCAAAACCAAAATCGAAGAATTAATTCAGTTGGAAAGTAAACCAGAGCTTACCTTTGTGCGAGTTACTGTTTCGGGAGGTGGATGTTCAGGATTAAGTTATAAAATGGACTTCGACAGCGAGCTTAGCCCCGATGATCAAGAGTTTAGTGATAAGGGAGTAAAAGTAGTTACCGACTTGAAAAGCTTCCTTTACATAGCAAATACTACTTTAGATTTCTCTGATGGTTTGAATGGGAAAGGTTTTCACTTCGTAAATCCTAATGCAAGTCGAACATGTTCTTGCGGAGAAAGTTTTGCTGTCTAATCTATCTCGGTTACTTTATTGTTCTTTACAATTCTAAGGACAAAAAATAAACTAGCCAACAATAACAAAACAATTGCCAAGGTATATATCCAATTTTCCTTTATAAACTTTTTAAGAATCAATCGATTCTTATCGATTGACCATAAATGCTTATAAGCTGGGTTTAATGCTTTAACCTTGTCATAACATTGGATTGCATTCCCCTCGTCGCTCAGTTCTTTATAGCTTAGTGCGGCATACCAAAGTGCATTCACATCAGTTGAATCATAGCGCAATACCTCCGTAAAATCATTTACCGCCTCATCAAACTGCTTATTACTGTAGTATGAAATTCCTCTATTATAATACAGGGCAGGAGATTCGGGCGAGAGATAAATTGCCTCCGCATAATCAAGAATACTGACCTCATACTTACCCATTTCGTAGTACATATTTGCTCTAGAAATAAAAGCGTCGATATTTGAATCATCAAGGCGAAGAACGACAGAATAATCGCGCACCGCGTTTTCAAAATTTTCAATTGCTTGATAAGCTAAGCCTCGGTTGTAAAAATTGATTTGACTATCCCCATAAAGTTCAATAGCAGTATCAAAATATTGAATCGCAGACTCATATTTGTTTTGTTGCAATGTACTTAGACCCAAGCCCGTATATGCATGATAATAGCCGGGGCTTATGGCTAGAACTGCTTCATAATCTGCTATTGCATTTTCATAATTCTCTGTTTCGAAATAGGCTAATCCTCTATTATAGAGCGCTTCATGGTCATCCACCTCAATCTCAAGAACTTTTGAATAATCGGCGATGGCATTTTCAAAATCACCCAACTTATAATAAGATAAGCCCCTATTAAAAAGTGCGTTGGGACTTTTATTATCCTCAATGTAAATGCTATAAAAATGTACTGCGTTGTCAAACTTTGCTCTTTGAAATGCATCGAAACCCTTATCAAAAGCACTTATCTGTGCGTTTGCACAAAATGCCAATAAGCAGATTACAATAGTAACAAAAAGACTATTACGCATACAAGGGGAATTTCTTCATGTAAGTATTAACTTC
>TARA_B110000483_G_scaffold108703_1_pt1 | contig 36640 bp, 58 predicted proteins | sample TARA_B110000483 | Tara Oceans TARA_B110000483 (sample SAMEA4398176) | marine metagenome | biome: Polar Biome; feature: [SRF] surface water layer (ENVO:00010504); material: water (ENVO:00002006), including particulate matter (ENVO:01000060) such as... | depth 5 m
CTACGTTCTAGAGTTACCCTGAAGGAGCTTAATTCTAAATTTAGAACTCCTGCTAATTCTGTTAATGTTACATCTTTTGACTTAGCCAATAGATGAATAAAATCTTTCTGCTTGTATTGTTGCATTGTTGTTTGGTTTTAAAATGTTATTAACTGCTTTTCTTTTTCTTTGTTCTAGTCTAATCATACATTTGTTTAAAGTGTCTATTCTTTTATCATCCATTTTATTAAAGTAAATTCTTTCTTTAAGTATTTCTATATTCTTTTGTATTAGTTCAGTAATTTCTACTACTGCTTTAGCTCTAAGTATTTCAACAGGTAGATTATCTTTACCATAGTCTTTAAACTCTTTTATTAATTCTTCTATTTGCGTTTCTAAGTTCATATTAATGCTGGTTAATAGTTATTAAATAATCTTTTATAATTTCTAAATCTTTTTCAGAAACTTCTGCAGTATTTTGTAAATCTTCATTACAAATAAAACATTCTATTATTTCTATTTCTGTAGTAGTTTCATCAGAATCAAAAGGAGTATCATAGTCAACATATCCTAAACCTTCTTCTACTTCTTTAATTACATTGTAATTTACTAAGTAAGAAATGTTTTTATTATTAACTAATAATGTTTCTGCTTCGCTTATGTAGTAACTTTCTAAAATATTCATCTTGTTTTGTTTTAGTGTGTATACAAATATAGTAATTATATTATGAAAAACATTCAATTGAACTATCTTTATAGCCTATTTAGAATGGTTCTAAATAAGAAAGCCCCGTAAACACTAGGTTAACGAGGTGTAAACAATAAAATAAAAAAATTAATTTAAGACCAAAAGCCTAGCTTTACGATCAACTTCATTAAACTTTCAGCAGTTTCAGCTTCTAAACCCTTGAATATAACACCAAAGATTATAAACCCCATTATTAAATATCCTGCTATCTTTGCTAGATCGTGTTTACCTTCTCCACCATCTGCACTATGTTTAGCATTTAACACAGCAGAAACTACACCACCAGTAGAAGCATCACCAGCACCTTTTAAAACCCTTCCTAATATATTTAATACTTTCTTCATAGTTATTTAATTTGATAATGTGGTAAATCCTTAAATGTTTTCCAAAAGCCACCCCATTCTAATTTATAATTCAAATCATTTGCAGCCTGAAGCATACAAACAGCAACCTTTAAAAGTTCTGATTCGTCCCATGAAGCACCACCATTAACATAAGGAACAACATCTAAAGCATTTCCTGATTGATGGTATGATAATTTTCTATATCCATCTGCTTTAGATACTCCCCTTCTAAACAATTCATTTTGCTCTTCTGCTGTTCTTATTCCTGCAGTACTTATTATTGTGAAATCTACTCCATCTTTTCTATTTGAGCTAATTTCTAAAGCTCTATTAAGTATCTCTATTAAAATTGGGTTAACTCCTTTAAGGTTTTTAAGTGATCTTCTACCTAACTTATACATTTATTTAGTTTTTTGATTTAAAACAAATACTTTTTTTTCTAAAGAATCTATTTTATCAATATGATCTTTTACACTTTCATTTACTATCTGTAAATTAGCTTGTGTATTTAATAAACTATGTTGTATATCTCTAATCTTTTCGCTGTTTCCTTCTGCTAGTGAATTAGTTTTATTTAGATTAATATTTGCCCTATCTAAATCTTTTTCTACTGCTGTTAATGTTGATCCTACTTTTTGAATACTTAACTGGAAATCACTAAACCGATCAGATAATTTTTTAATGTTCACACCTTGATTATCTAAATCATCTTTAATAGTTTTTAATAAGCCTTTTAAAAAGAAGCCTATTAATGCAATTACAGGAACTGCTATTAAAGGAATTAATATAGCTAAAACATTTTCAATATCCATTTTATTACAAAAGTCTGTTAGTTGCATAAATTTAATACTTTTTAGTAAAAATTAGCTTTTATTTAATAAAACATTTTTTTATTATACCAATGGCTATATTTACTGTATTAAACAACACAAAAATACGTTTAATTAGTTTTTTTATATTTATTAAATGTTCTTTTTCCAAAAGTTCTTACTAAGAAATACATTATTTTGTTTTGTATCTTGTTTTTAGGATCGTATTTATTCCAAAATAAAAGCATTTCTTTATCTGCAAATTTTCTAGCTTCCTTATCTCCTAACTCATTTCTTAAATAATCATTTATATACATATGATCGTGAACAGTAGAACCTATTATTTTATTATTAATTCTAGGCATTAAAGACCTTAAAACTACAGGAACACTTGTACCATCTAATCTAAAACCTTTCTCTACAAAATACTCTTCACCATTGCTAAGTGTATATCTAACTTCTTTAGTAATTCTATAAGGCTTATTTTTTTTACCTAATACAAAAGAAATAGGAAATACTCTAGTATGACTGCAAAATATTATATTACTCATTTATTGAATATTTTTAAAAGCATTTAAAATAGCGTTAACTTCTTCTAATGAAGAATAAGCCCCGTTTTTAAGTGCTACATCTAAAGCTTGTTTTATAACATTTAAAGCTTCAATTTTAACTTTGTTTTCTTCTTCTGTGTTTTCTTTTTTCATAGTGTTTTATTTAGGCATACCAGTTACTTCTATTTGTCCTGCTAAGTTAGGGTATTCTTTTTCTAAAACTTGTTTAAACATATCACAAGCTCGATATATCATTACTCTATAATCTGTATAACCACCATCTGTAGAAGGGTAATTTTCTACACCTTCTTCATTTAAAATAAACCTATCTAAACCAAAAGGCAAATTATCAAAAGTAACAGCTTTTTCATCTTTAAAATCTTCAGCAGTTCCATATTTCCAAATGCTGGAAAAGTACCAACTAACTCCATTAGTTTTAACATCTACAAAACCTGTTATTTTTGCTTTAGATGGATATACAGAAAGTTCACCTACTGTTATTTCACTTTCTTCATTTAATGTTATTGTAATCATATCTTTTATTTTATACTATGTTTAAAACTCCTGAATTATTCCAAATATCACCACTAGATAAACCTGCTGAAGATGTTGGAAGATTGCCCATGTTTACATTTGCGTTTAGTCTTGTATCTCCACTTAATAAAATATCTTCAGAACCTATTGGAGCAAGTGCGCCACCTATTAAAATTTTATTGCTTGAATTTATTAAAATATGAGGGGCTGAAACTCCTTGTCTTGCAATTACAAAATCACCAGAAGCAAAAGTTGAGCTAGAAGAGTCTGCGTGGCCGATAAATCTATTTATTGACCCATTATTAAAAAATAAAGTTGGGTAAGTACTTGCCCCCGTTTTTATTGTTTGCCCCGTTTTAGTTTGTATATCTAATAAACCCCCCGTATTTATTTTTAAATTACCGCTTAAAAGACTTAGCCCATCTTTTACATTTACAGAATAATTAGTATCTAAATTTGATTTTGATACGTTACCTAGTGCAATCTTATCGCCTCCAAAGATTCTAAAAGGTATAACACCACTATTGTTATATGATAATCCAAATTCATTTTGGTTAAACACAGAAGAAGGAGCATTTGCACAAATTAAATTCCAACTATTAGACCCATTATTTAAACTCCATGTTGTATGAGTGTTCCAATTAGGAACGCCTACAGATCTTGTACCGTTATTTATTAAAAAAGTATCAACCGTATTAAAGTCTACTTTTCCATTATTTTTAATTTCTAATAAACTTGTATTAGCTGAATCAGTAACTTTAAAACCTGCTGTACTAACTGAAGTATTAGAACCTTGAATCAAAGTATCATCTTGTAAACTAACTCCTTCACTACCTAAAACCCCTAAACCATTAGCTATTATTTTTCCGTTTCTAATTCTAAAAGTTTCTAAATTAGATGATGTTCCAAAAGTTAAGCTCATATCATTTGAGCCATGATATATATTTTCTATTTTACTAGAAAATAAACTACTAACAGTAAAATCTATAGAAGCCTTTTCACCTGCAACTAAAGAACCTGTTTTATTAATTAAAATAGCAGTATGATCTATATTTGTGTTTTCTAAAGTTACAGAAGGAATAGTAGAACTAGTATTATTAAAAGTTAAATCATTACCATTTAAATTAAGTATTCTATCTCCTGTTAAAGTTCCATCAGCAGTATAAATAGAACCACCACCACCACCACCACCTGATACAGAAGTCCATGCAGAACCATCATAAACCATTAAAACATCTGCAGTTTTATCATAACATAGAATTGATTTAATAGGTACTATAACATTCCAACTAGCACCATCATACCGTACCCAATCTTTTAGAGCTACAGTACCCCAATTTGCATGAATAGAAGCACCTAAAGAAAGTACATATATATCACCACTTGCTGTAGTTGGTGGTGCTACACTTGCATCTACAAAATTAAGTGCAGCAGGTAAAACTTCTCTATCAGTCCACTCTCCTAAACCTTGTTCATTTCTCCAAATACTATCTCCATTGTTAGCAGTTGTAAAGCCTTTAGGCTCGTGTAATTCTGCTTCTAAAATATCTCTATGCCTCCAGCTCATTAATCATAAAATATTATACCTCTTTTATTAACTTGTGGTATTTCTCCACAGTCTTTAAATAAAGGATATTTAGTACTATCTGCTTTTTTAACTTCTAAAATGTAATCTATCATAGTTACTTTTATATCATCAGCAAGTGATATATAAAAATCTCTACTTTGTGCATAATCTCCACTTTTCGCTTGTGTTCCAAACTCACTATCATTAAGCATAGAACCCTGATTAGTTACTTGTATATGAACTTTAGAATAACAAACATAAACCACATAATGAGCTAACATAGAATTAATAAAACTATCTAATATAACTGCATTATCTGCTGAAATAGTTGATGTTTCAATCTGTGTTAAGATCTCATTGAAAAACTTTTCACCTAAAACAGGTTTAATATATTTTCTTTGAGTAGTTAAAATGTAATTTGTAAAATATGCCTCATCAAAAGCAACATCATTAACTGCTAGTGATGCTACTTGTACATCTGTTATTATTTCTGTATTTAAAGCCATTACTCTATTATTTCTTCTTTAGTTTCTTCTGTTTCAATATTTGCTACAGCATTTTGATTAATAAATAATTCACCTCTAATATCTCCTTCTTCAAATGGCTGTAAACCTATCATTAATCTACCTTCGTTTACTGTTGTAACTGCATTAAGTTCTACTCTATCAGAATTACCAACTGGAGAAACATTTAAAACGCTTAAAGTATAATCACCAAATTTAGTTTCTCTTTTAATAATATTGTTTAAAGCTCTTAATATTGGTTCTTGGAAATCAGGCATTATAACAGAGTTCATAAACTTATCATACTCTAGTTTTATCTGCTCATTGCTTCCTAGTTTTCCTGAAGTTTCTAAACCTGCTAAAGCTGGTGTAATCCTATGTGCTGTTATAATATTTCTAACTGCTAATTCACTAAGCATTTGAAACTCTCCATCTCTTTCTCTTTCAAACTCTATTACTTTTGCAGCTTGTTCAGGACTATCTAAAAGCTCAACTAAAAACTTATCATTATTTCCTTCTCCTGTGTATCTTTTTTTAATTTCTTGTACATAAGCTTGTGCATTCATTCCATCAGGAACTTCACCAAACATCTGCATTAATACACTAGGGAAAAATCCGTTATCAAACTTATCTATGTTGTATTTAGAAACTCTATATTCTATATCAATCCAATCTAAAGCACCAACATAATCAGGTAAACCATAGTAACTAAACTCAGGGTATTTACGCATTATATGTACTAAATACTCATTTTTTGGTGTACCGTTCCAAAATGTAAGACTGCTATTTATTGGATAATCACTAATTGGAGCGTAATTTAAAAGTATATCTCTCCAAAAGTTAGAAATGTAAGCTCGTTTTTTATCTTTTCCTTTTCTAACTGTTGTAGCATCTTCACTAAAGATAGCAGTATAATCACCTGACTTTTTAACGTGTGGGTAACATTGTCCTGTTATAACATAGTTTTGTACTAACTCTTTAAATAAAGTATCTATAGTATCATTTTCAGGATTAACCTCATTTAACCAACTTTGAAAGTCTAAAGGCAAATCTTTAAAACTTACATCTTCACCATCTTTAGAATATAAAAAACCTTTACCAATAGTAAAAGTTATTTTTTGATTAATAATAGAACTATGTGTACTTGATCTTCTAGCACGTTTAGCTAAATCATTTGGGTATATATTACTAGAATCCTGAAAAAATGGTACATACTTCTGCTCAATATCCTTGTTTATTTCCTTCTCCTTTTTAATTATTGGAGTAGTTATAGGATCTTTTACAGTACTGGCTTTAATACTATTCTTTTTAACTATATTATTAATTCCTTTAGTCTTCTTTTTCTGCATCCTTTTCTACTATTTCAACAATATTACCAAAACCTGCTTTATATAGCTTACTTAAATCCTTCTGAGTAGTTTTTTCTGTTAAAGATATAACACCTACAGAACCCATAACTTTTTTACCTAGAAACTCAGCTTTTATTATAAACTTTTTCATATGCCTAATATACTAAAAAAAAACCACTATTTATAATCATTCTAAATAACAAAAAAAAAGGATAGCTTTTTAAACCATCCTTTCTTATTCTTATTAATTAAAGTTTTGATTATGCACCAAAGCTTTTAGTAGTACCACCGTTTAAAGTAATAGTTCCTACAAATTCTCTAAGTAATTGAGCTTGTTTTCCTGCAAAAGTAACAGTATAACCATTTTGCCCTTGTAACTCACCTTCTAATACTTCATTAGTAACTGCATTTACTGAAGCATCTGTACCCATTATTTCATCATATCCTAAAACAAAAGCTATATTTTCAGTAGTTGCTTTGTTGTAAGTTTCAAAAATAATTACTAGTCCACATGATTCAACATACTCATTAATTCCAAATGCTTTTACTTTTTCCATTTTTGGAGTAAAAACTTCTAAAGATGTTTCATAAGAAATAGATCCATTTTCTCTAGAACCTTCTGAACTATAAACCTTAGTTTCTAATTCTCCTTCAATTTCGTAAAACACATCATTAGTAGTTGATAATGTTACTGCTGTATAGGATTGGTTTGTAGCACTTGCTGTAAAAGAAACAATATCATCTTTATTGATAACATAAACTCCTTTTATACCTCCTCTTCTGTTCTCATCAGCACAACTGATTAAAACGTCTGTTGTAATTTCTGCCATTTTTTTTATTTATTATAAGTTAAAAAATACCCCCACTAATAATGTGAGGGCTTTTATATTCTACCAGTAGAAAGAGATTAATTCTCCAAATACAAACTGAACTCCCATTTTGTACTTAGCAATGATTTTTAACAATTCATCATCATCATCATTAGATCTAAATTTCAATTGAGCTTCAGGATCATTAACATCAGAACCAATTACTAGGTTTTCATCTGCAGTATATACTAACATGTTTTTTCCTATATCAATTCCTAAACCTGCTGAGTTAGGGTTAGCAGCATCTGCTAGTTGTGTATCCCAACCTGTAATAGTCATTAATTTGATACCTCTAAAAGTTAATTGAGAATTACCCTGTCCATCAATCAATCTTGATAAACCTAAAGCATTTCCTGTTCCTAACTGCTCATAAGTAGTAGTTAAGTTATCCTCAATAGTACAAGTAATTCTAATTGATTTCTTGTTATTTGGTACTTGTCTTAATACTTTAGTTTGGTTTTCGTAAACTGACTTTAAAAGCTCATAAGCTCCATCAGCTACTAAATCTCCATTAGTATCTTCTACACTTGCAATAGTACTCATTTCAATGTACTTTCCTAATTGAGCTGAATCAGTTACAAAGTTTTGAACGAATCCATCAAATTGATTAAAATCAGCAGAAGCAGCAGTAGAAGCAGCAAACCATGCTATTCTTCCATTGTCATCAGCAATAGCTTCACCTACAGACTTTCTTGCAATCTCACCAACTACAGTAGGTAATAAATCATCTATTGCAGTTCCTGAACCATAAGCTTCTTCAAATACAGTACCGTAGAAAGTATCTCCACACTGCTCTAAATTTACTTTAAGTTTTTTAACTTCTAAAGTTCTATTTGATACATCAACTATTCCACCAGTAGCAGAAAATCCACAACTTGAATAACTTCTTACAATCTTAGTAAGTGGAGATGATAAATACATATTTGTTTTTACCTTTACATTTGGTAAAACTCTAACACCTACTAAGTCATCAGAACCTTCTGAAGGCTCAAAAAACAATCCCTGTACATCTGTACCTTGGTAAGTAGTATTTAATGATTTTGTAATAAAATTTGCCATTTTTTTTTAATTTTTAATTTTTAATTTAATTTACTTTTTATTTCTCAATCCTGACATTTCAAAAGTTGCTAAAATAGCTTCTCCTAATTCATCTTTAATTAATTCTTTTTTACTTTCTAAAACATCTTCTTTAGCTGGAATTACTTCACGACTTGCAGATACTTTTTCAAGTTCTTTTTTAGATACTTCTAAAGCTTCAGCACTTGCTTTAACTTCAGCATCTTTTTTAGCATTTGCTTCTTCTAGTTCTACTAGTTTAGCATTTGCTTCTTTTAATTCTACTGAAGCTTCTGCTTCAATACTTGCTTTGATTTCAGCTTTTAAAGCTTCCATATCAATAGCTTCATTTTTAACTTCTAAAGGTGCTTCTGCTTTTGCTTCTCCACCTAATAGAGCTTTAATTTGATCCAAAATTGAATCCTTTTTCTCACTCATATCTGATTGATTTAATTGATTTACATAATCTTTAGGAATATTTTTGTATCCCATTTCTTGAAGTTTTTCAGTAGATGCAAATGCTGCTACCTTCATACCTTCTTTTATTGAACTAACAAAACCTTTTGCACTAGCTTCTTCTGCCCATATCCAAGTTTCATTACTCATCATATCCTGAACTTCTTCTAAACCTAAACCAGTTGCATTAGTGTAAACCTTTGCAATCTTTAAGTTAATAGAATCCATTAGATCAGCTTGTTTTCCTAGTTCTTCTTGATATTTTCTTATTTCGTCTGAGTTCATACCCTCCATAGAAACTACAGGCATCCATGAGTTATGAATCATGATAACACTATTTTCTGTCATTGTAGGAAGCTCATTACCTGAATAAGCTAAAACAGATGCAGCACTAGCAGCTATACCAACTATTTCTACATTAACTTTTATATTAGAAGTTTTTAGAAAATCGTAAATAGCAAATGCTTCAAATACAGAACCACCACCACTATTAATAGTTAAGTTTATTTCTTTAGATTTTGAACTTTTAACCTCTTCTATAAAGTCTTTAGCATTAACACCAAAACCACCTATTTCTTCATCTATTGAAATAGAAAGAGCATTGTTAATTGAATTATTTATATTATACCAGTTCATATAAACAATAATAACAACTATAGATATATGTATATGTTTATTTTTTAAACAAAAAAAGGGTAATAGCTTTTAAACTACTACCCTAAAACAAAACACACACAAAACATTTTTAACTTTTATACCTAGTATCTTTTATAATTTTTCTAATATGGTTAACAGATAGATCGTATTTAGCAGATAAATTATAGTATATACTCATTTGCCTCTCTAAAGGATTTCTATTCATTATATCATAATCTCTTAATACTGAAAAGTTTCTTAATTCGTTTATATTAATTAAACCTGATTCTAATAATTTTAAACACGAATGATTAACATCTATAGAATCTTTAGTAATTAAATAAAGCGTATTAATTAGATCATCTTCCAGCTCTTTAATCTCTGTTGCCAATAAGACAGTATTCTTCTTTTGCATCTTGAACATTTCCCCGTAAAAGTTGGATCTATTATTTCAGTAAATAGACTATATAAATAATTTAAACTTTTAGAATCAGGAAGCATTTTATTAAATACTTTATTAAAGGCTTTTAATATCTCAGCTCTTTCTTCTTCTGTTAAGTTCTTTAAATTTTCGTTTACATCAAATTGTAACATTAAATAAATATACTAAAAAAACATTTAATTACCATTTATTCTTAGGGCATTTTTCATTTTGAAATAGCACCTTATCATTTATAGAACACTTGCAAATTCCACATTGTGAAATACCTTTCTTTTTAAAGAAAAACAAGTATCTAAAATCCTTTCTAAAATAAACACAAGAACCACAAATATCTAACCGTTTTTGCTTTTCATTAGTGCTTAAAATATCTGAGTATTCTAAGTTTTTAATACTTCCAAATAATCTACCTAACATATTTTAAATATATTTTTTTATCCAAAACTAGCTTCTTGCTCTATATTGTTAACCTTAATAGCTTGTGATGTAGTTTCTGTTGCTACATTGGTAACTTGAATACTAGAAAGACTATTACTTATTGCTTTAGCCATTCTATTCTCTAAACCTTGTAAATCTAGGCTTCCACCTCCTACCATTCCACCATTTGCATATCCTATACCTAAGTTTGGCATTGGTTGATTAGTTCTCATGTTTTCTAAAGCACCAACTAAACTAGAACCTTCAGAAGTTCCTAAAACGTGTTTAGGTACTACGTATTCTCCTTCATGAACTATACCAGCTTGTTTAAATCCTGTTTCATCTGCTATACCTGATCCACCACCAGTAAAACCACCATCTGCAAATTTCTGTGAAGCTATTGCTCCTGCTTGTATTGCACTTTTAGCTATTGCTATTCCTGTTAATACTGCAGCTTGTGATATACCTGCACCACCAAATGTAACAGCGTTTAATGGGTTAGCTGCTGCTGCTGCTTGTATACTAGCTATTTCAGTTGCTAAAGATATTGCAACATTTGCTAGTTCTAATCTTTTTTTCTTTTGAAAAGCCTTTTTTTCTATTTCTAGTTTTTTAGCTTCAAATTGTTGTTGAGTAATTAAACCACCTTCTAATTGAGCATCTAAATTACTTAGTTCTATATCCTTTTCTCTATCTGCTTTCTGTTGTGCTATATCAGTTAATAAAAGTGCTGTTTCTCCTGCTATTTGTATTCCTTGTTGCTTAACCTCTAAAGCAAAAGCAGCATTATCATCTAACTCTTTTTTCTTTTTTTCCTTTGTTTTTTCATCATCTTTTAAATCATCTGCTGCCTTTTCATCTTTAAATTTACCTCTAATAGCTTTTTCTTTTGCTATTCTATTAGCTTCTAAATCTAAAAGAGCAGTATTTTTTAAGTCTTCATTAGCTATAGAACTTTCTATTTCATCTTGTTGAGCTTGTATTGCTATTCTTAATTTAGCTATTTCTAAATCTTCTTTTTTTGTAATTGCTAATAAATCTGCTTCATTTCTTAGTTTTTCAGAATCCTTAATTAACTTTTCTTCTGCTTTTAATTTATCTTTAGCTAGTTTTTCTAAACCCTTTTTTTTTTCTTTTGTTAATTCTTTTTCACTATCTATTAAATTAGTATTTACTAATGTTTTTTCCTTTTTAACTTCTAAATTAGCATTTTCCTCAATACCTAATTTTTTAAGTAGCTTCTCCCTGTTTTCTGCTAATTTATTAGCTTCTTCATTTTGTTCATTTACTTCTCTGTTAGCTACAGATAAAGAGTTAATAATACCTCTAAGTTTATCAGCAGCATCTGCTTGTAAGTTTGTAGATTCTACAGAACCTCCAAAACTTGTTTGTGTTCTTGATCTTATAGATTGTTCATCTAAAACTTTTAGTAATTCCTGAGCTTGTTCTAGTTGTGTTTTACCTATTGCAACTTCTTCACTAATACCTTTAAATTTACTTTCTCTAATAGTTAATAATTGTTTTTCTAAATCTGCTTCTGCTTCTAATCTATCTATTTCTGCATCAGCTTGATCTTCTGCTTTTTCGCTTAGTTTTTCATCTTCACGTTTTATTAAAATTTGACTAACTAACTGTTTATTAACTTCTTTTAATCTTTTAGCTAAAACTTCATTACTTAGGTTTTCTTGATCTAAGTTTTTAAGAAAATCTTTATTTAATACGTTTAATTCATTTACTAATTTTGCTCTTTCTTCACTTCCTTCATTTAGTCTTAAAATTCTTTGTACTAATAAATTAGTTTTAATTCTTTGATCTTCTAAAGCATCACTTTCTTCATGTGTGTTAGTTGTAAGATCTGAAAGTGTACTTATTAATTCCGTAGCTCCTTGTGTTAAATCTCTAAAGAACTCAGTACCTGCAGAACCTAAAATTAAACCCTCAAAAGCACTTGAAAGCCTTTTTAAATCTCCTTCTAAAGTATCTCCTACTACTGCAGCCATTTGTTTAGCACTACCAGCAGCATTTTCTAATGAAGTAGCAAAAGCTTTTGTTTTTTCTTCATTGTTAGCTAGTGTTATTGCTACTGCTGCTCCTCTTTTACCAAATAAATCTAAAGCAGTTGCTGCAGGATCTAAACTATTTCTAATTTTTGCAAATGCTTCTGAAGTTGTTAATCCTGCTTTTTGAGTATCTAAAAGAATGTTTCTTAATGCAGTTCCTGATGTCGATGCATCAAAACCTGCATCTGTTAATGTTCCTAAACTTGCTGTAGTTTTTTCTATTGAAAAGCCAACAGCAGCAGCAACTGGAGCTACAGAAGCCATAGCAGTTTCAAATTTACTAATGTCTAAAGCCGAACTAGTAAAAGATTTAGCCATTATATCAACTATCTTCTGAGTATCTTTAGCTTCTAAACCAAAACCGTTAATAGTTGCTGCAGCTACTTTTGCAGACTGTGCTAAATCTGATCCTGTAGCAGTTGCTAATTCTAAAGTAGCTTCTGAAGCATCTAAAATTTCCTGAGTACTAAACCCTAGTTTAGCAAATTCTTCTTGAAGTTTTCCAACTTGTGAGGCTGTAAATTGAGTACTAGAACCTAAATCTTTTGCAGACTTTTCTAATTTTAAAAACTCTTCACCAGTAGCACCTGTAATAGCTTTTACAGTTGCCATTTGTTGTTCAAAATCTTTAATAGTTTTTACTCCATCACTCATTATCTGAAAGAGTTTCTGAGCTGCAAATAAACCAACAAAAGCACCACTAACAGAAGTACCAAACTTTCTAAAAGATTTTCCTAATCTAGTAGTAAAGCCATCAATACCTAACATAGCTTGTCTAGTAACTAATAACTGTCTTCTAGTACCTTTTAAACCTAAATTAACCTTAGATATACTTCTAGCATATTGATCGTTATTTATAACACCATCTTTTAATTGCTTTTTTAGTCTTGATCTTTGCTTTGTTAATATGCTTAAAGACTTTTCTAAACCTTGTAATTTCTTTTTTTGGTCTGCTGTACCTTGTACATCTATTTTTATTGCTATAATCTTTTCAGGCATTTTTATAATATTACTGGTTCAAAATTTTGAGTTATTTGATCGAAAACACAGGCGTTTATTATTTGCCCATTACTAACCACATAAACAGGATTAGGTGAAACTGGATTATTTCCATTATTACTATTTCCGTTATTACCTTTTTGAGTAGCATCTATTGCTACATTTCCTAAATCTTCAAACTTAAAAAGATTTACTTTTGTAGTTCCATCGCTTAAAGGTTTATAATCTTGTACTTTTTCAACTATATAATAACCTGTTATTTCTGCTGGTGTAGATATATAAACTAGATTTCTAAAATCTAAATTATTTATATCAACATCATCTAACTTTACATAAGCTGTAAGCCTTCCACCTTCTTCTATGTTTTTAAACATATTAGCATAGTGAGTAGCAAATAAACCATCTGAACCTGTAAAGCTTAAATTCATTGGACTGGTTACATTGTTAAATGTTTCAAAAATACCATAAGGAATAATAGTACTGTTATTTCCAAATAAATTAATTAGCCTACTAACGCCATTTGTTGAAACTTGCCCACCATTATTAAAAAAGAATATTTTAGGGTTATAATCTGTTATTCTATATGTAGGTGGTGTACCTGTATTTATATATTCATTCCATTCTCTAATAGTTGTGAAAACTATATTAGAGTTAAAAGATCCGTTAATTATTGGTGTTGCTTCATTTGCCACTTCTGAATAAGAAGCACTAAATAAACCTAGTTCTATAGTATCAGTTCCTTCTGCAAATCTATCAGGTAAAACATAGTTATACCTTGCATATGTTCTTTTATTTACGTCCTGCCATCCTTTTAGCCATTCATCATTATTAAGTTCTTTATATTTAAACTCTATATTTCTTTTATATGTATTAATATAATCTACTTCATAATTCTTACTAAAATCTATCTTATCAGTCCAATCTAAAGCTTGTGTAATAGGTTTAAAAAATAAATTTCTAGGCTCAAAATATATAGTTTTACTTTTAAAATCAGTCCAATAATAAATATTAAACATTCTAGTAAAATCATTTATTACATCTATTAATGTTATATTATCAGGTATTATATTATTTAATTCAAAACTATCACCTTTTTCTATTTTATTAGTTATTTGAATTTCTACAAAAGTTCCATTATCATAAGATATATTTTGAGAGTTACCAGCTGAAGCAGAAAAGTAAACAGATAATTCATCACCTATATTTACTAATACACTAAAAGAAAATGTTTTACTCCCAAAATTATTAGGAGCTTGAGCAGGTATAAAAACTGTATTAACACCTAATACATTACCATTACCTATAGACGTTGTATTATCACCGTTTGAAACTATAGATAAAATACCTGTATCACTATATAAACTTCTTCTAAAAGTATCTAAATATACAGATATGTTATATTTACCACTTCTAGTAGCTGTATATATTCCTGTTATAGGATCGTAATGTAAACCAGTATCTTTATTTGGTAAGTTTGTATCATCATCAAAAATTATCCTTTTAGTTACCCCTGCACTAATGTTTGTAGTATTAGGTGTTGTTTTTTCAGCTCTTAAAATACTGTTTTCTACTTCAGTATCTTTTAAAGTAAATAAAGGATTTAAATCACAAATTAATTTTTTTATTTCAGCAGTTATTAAAAAATCACTACTAACATTCCATCCTAATTCATTTAATCCACGCTCTAAAATACTTCTAATGTAAAAACAAGAATAAAAATCCTCTACTTCTGTATTGTTAATATTATTACCACCTCTAGAAATATATGGATATGCATGATCGTAGGTATCTGAAGTTGCAGCATTTGCCGTATTTATTCCTAACTCGTTATAAATTTGTGTATTATTTCTCCAATTTATAGTATTTAGTTTTAATTCACTAGCACTCTTTACCCAATTAATATTATTACCGAAAAATATTAATTCAAAATAATCTTTATTAATTGATTTACTTACTTGTAGAAATCCTGAGTCATTTTGATTATTATTAACTATTATAACGCATGGTTTTCTACCTAATGCATCTCTATAATCTTTCTTACTGTTTATATTATCTACATTAGAAAGTAGGTTAGAATTGTTCTTAGTGTTAGGTACTTTAAAAGTTTTAGAATACGTTCCCGTTCTAGCTTTTAAATTATCTAAGTTCACTATACCCTTAGTTAATGCTAAAGGAAAATCTTTAAAATTAGCTAAATCTAAATCTCCTAAAACATTATTAGTATTATCTATTATTCTTATAACTACGCTCATTATAATTTATGCCCTTTTTCGTTATTAGCTAAACTAAAATTTAATACAAATTGGATAGGCATATCTTCTTCATTCCTTACTACTTTAGAACCTTCATCTATTAAGATACTAAAATAGTTGTTGTTTATTTCTATCCATGCTGTTCTAGTAACTAACATAGTATTAGCAAAGTTCAAAACATCTCTACCAATGCTCTTAGAATACGCTGTAAAGTTTCTTTCTAGTTCATTATGAATAACAGCCCTTCCAAAATCACTAGCTGAATATGTAGTACTTAAAGCTTTTTCATATGTAGCACTTTTATACGCTATTCCTTCTATTTGATTACCTTTTAAAGTTATACTATCCTGTTTTCCAAATTTATTAATAAAGTGTATTCTAGCATCAGTAGGGCATGAATCAACTATATTAAAAGTTTTAACTTCACTTCTAACACCACTATCTGCACTTAATTGAATTGTATAATAAGAAACATTAGTTAAACTTATACCCATAGCAATTAAATTAGCAGTACCTACAGGAACATCTAAATAAGGATTAGTATAACTACTAACTGATGTAGAGTTCCAATCAGGAACGCTTAAATTATCTGTATTTAATAAAGCTCCAGTTGAATCATATGTTAGTATTTTTATTAAAAAATTATTTACAACACCTAACCATAAAGTATAAGCCATTCCTAAGAACTCATTAGCTCCTAATTCAATATCTTTAGTAGTTGGTGCTTCACTTAAAAACTTTTTAGTTAATCCGTTTAATTGATAATTTGTTTTATCAAAAGTTGCTAAACTTAAATGAGATTCTCTCCAATTAAAAGAAGGTATAAAATTAAAAAGGTATTGAAAACCTGAATTAGGAGTATCAGGATCATAATTAGTAACTAAAACACCATTTGTTAAAACAACTTCAAAAACGTGTAATTTAAACTGTATATTATCAATATCATTTAAAACGGTGCTAGATCCTAAAGTTTTTAATTTAAAAGAAACGTGCTTTTTTATTATTTCTTGAATATCAAAAGTAAATAAATCAACAGTACCTAAATCAGGTGAAACGCTTATAGCTGCTACTCTATCACCATTAATACCACCATCAAAAGAAATAAATACCTCAACAATTAAATTAACTATTGTAGCTTCATCACTTTCTAATTTAAATATAATAGGCTGATATGCTAAAGTAGGTGCAGAAGGTGTTATTATTGCTGTTATTGCCATTTTTAATTATTCTTTTTATTAAAATCCTTTGTAATATTACTTACTAAAGTATCAAATTCTTTAAATATATCATCTCCTAATAAGCTTAATATTGGATCTATTTTATTATCTATTACAAAATCTATAAAGCCTTTTCTTCTTCCATTAGGAGCAAATTTAAAGCTTCCATTTGTAGGGCTTCCTTCTTGGAATATCTTTTCTTGAATAGCAAAAGCAACATTTTTAACTTCTTTATTACCTGAAGCTATTGCCCTTTGTTCTACCCAATCCATAAGAACCTTTAAAGGAACTTTTTTAGCTCCTGCTCTCCTTCCTTCATTTACATATATTCCGTAATCATTCATTAAAATTTGAATAACAATAGAATTAGGTAAAGTTAAAACAGAACCCTCAAAAGAACTAACAAGGCTTCCAGTAGCTTTATGCCCCTGCCCTATTAACTCAGCTTGTAATTCACTTATAATTAGCTTTAATATGTTTGAATATTTAGCCATTAAAATACAAATGTACCTTGATCACATGAACTATTTAAACCTATTGAAATAGAATACTTTGCTGCTACTAACTTATCATTATGAACATCATGAGCTAAAAAACCGTTTATTTGTTCTCTATCTACTACAAAAAAACCTCTACTAGCATCTATGTTTCTTTCAAAAAACTTTGCTATATATTGATCTATGTATAAATCAACTTCTGCTTGTGCATCCTGTAAGCTCTTAATCTTTTGTACCTTTGCATTGAAGATATTATAACAAAATATATCAAAGGTATATTTTTTGCTAGTTGGTAAGCCCAAATTATTAACATTTCCTCTACTTGTATTAGGTGAACTTTTAACAAGTATTAAAGGATAGGCTTTATCCTGTAAGCTCCCGTTAATATCACTAACTTTATTATATTTAAAATAATTAACAGAAGTAAAAGCATCTGAAACTGCTTTAAATTCATCTATTATATCACTGTAATCTGCCATGTGTCTAAATATACAAAAAAAAATGCTATTTAGAACGATTCTAAATAAGAAAAAAAAGAAGGCTTTTAAACCCTCTTTAATTAATCATTTTCATGTATTTATTACATTATTGCGAAGAAATCACCTCCTGAAGTATCAACAGAACCACCTAAACCTTTTATTTCTGTTCTATCTAAGGTTATACTTCCAAATGTTGAAGTAGATCGTAAAGTAATACTACCAGCACTATGACCAACATCTGCAGATATAGCACCTGTTGCTACTTGTCTATTAGTGTTATGAGTTGTAAAAGTTCTATTTGTTCCTGTTGGTATTTGTTGGCTTGTAATAGCGTTTATAGAGCATGAAGTAATCATTATTAAAGAATCATCTTCTACTGTTAAGCTTCCATTGTTTGGTGTTGTTTGTCCTCCTACTCTAGTTGATGCACCTACACCACCTGAATTAGTAAAGCTTCTAATATGCATACTAATAGGATTCCATTGTGAGTTATTAAAATTAACTCTTAATTGATTTGTTCCTGTTGGTGGGTTTTCTAAATAAAAGAAAGCCATTCTTTGACTTAAACCACTTCTATTAATCTGATATAACTGAGTCATTGCAACACCGCCATAAGTACAACTAGTGTAAGTCCTAGCATTACTCATAGTAAATTGAGCAATAATTAAACCATCATTACCCGTATTTTGGGTATGGTTTTGTGTTTTAAAGTTAGCTCCAGGAGTTGGGTTAGCACTTGTAACATTTCCTTTAGTTGGTACTGCCATTTTATAAGTCGTTTATATCATTTATTTCAACTAATGCTAAAGTATCAACATTTTCTACTTGTGTTCTAGCTTCATTAACATAAGAAGTATTAGCAAAAAAAGTACTTATACTAACTTCACCTATTTCTAATTTAGTTCTGTTTTCTCCTAAAAAAGCTCCTAGAGTGAAATCATACTGCTCATTTATTTCATTAATTACAGAAACATCTGTAGTATATCCAACATCTGAATATTTTAAATTATTAGTTCCTTCTAGTTCTATTTTACTAATTATTGTTATCATAATACTGTTTTAATGTTTTTTTTAAAATCACAACTAGATTCTAAAAGTTCTTCTAAAGATAGATCTGATTCTTTTATAAAAATACCATCTTTCATGATCCCTTTTCTATCCTTAATATCATTGTAAGCGTGTTCTAAGCATTCAGATAATGTTAAGCCATGTTGTAAAGCCAAATTATTTAAAACTACTAAACAATCTCCTATATCATCTACAGGACTTTTACCCTTGCAAATATTATCCGATAACTCACCAACTTCCTGAATAAGCTTTAAAGTTTGATCTTTTGCTGTACTTCCTTTAATTAAGTTTCTATCTTCAGACCATTTAGAAGTTAGATTAACAAGTTTTGTTAAATCGCTCATATTATTGTTTTATGCTTCTGTTTTAGTTGCTATTACATCCCATTTAGTATCAGTAGAATTATAAACTAAACCTAAATAAGTTATTTTACTTGCTACTGTTGTAGTTGGTATAGTTATTCCTATTGCTCTAAATATTGCATTAAAAGTAATACCTCTAGCACTTCCATTATCTTTAAGCCTAATAATTAACTTTTGACCTTCTACAGGTGTTCCAGTTGGTGCTGCTATTGTTAATGCTTCAGATTGTGCAGTTAAAACTACAAAATCATTAACATCTGAATCTACTGTTAATGTTGCTGTTGATGCTGTTGTAACGCTTATAGGATTTATAATTGCTTTTCTCTTAATACTCTTTTTAACAAATGAAGCTCCACTATCTTCTATAATAAATTCATCAATATTAGCTACTGTTGTTTTTTCAGTTATTGCAGTTATCTCATTTGCTACATTGTTATGAATAGCAGTAGCATCTGTACTAGCTGGAATATCTCCAATAGTTATCTTCTTTTTATTGTTACTATCTGCAGCATCTTCTATTAATAAAAAGTCGCTTGTAGTTGGTGTACCTTTAGAAGTGATTGCTGAAATTTCAGAAGCTACATTAACATGAACAGCGTTAGCATCAGTACCACCACCAGCAGAAGAAACATCTATATAACCTCTAACAGTATTATAAAGTGCATCTATATTAGCTTCTGCAGGACTTGTAACTTCTGAAAAGGGTATAGTCATAAAAACTTGCCCTCTTTGGTTACCATCTCCATCTGAATCATCATAGATATTAAGGTTAGTACCTCTTTTTAATAACTTAACATTTCCATGTTTAATGTATGTTGTAGCACCTGAAAATACTATCTCTAATCCACTTGTTTTATTTGTAATCGTAGCCATATTATTTAATCTATGTAGTTTCTAACTGTTGTATATAAAGCATCTAAATTAGCAGTAGCAGGACTTGTAACCTCAGCAAAATTTAATCTTATTGGTGCTGCTCCTAATCTCCTTTCTGAATTGTCATAGATATTTAAAATATCTCTTTTTATTAGTTTACAATTTGCATACTTAATAAAATAAGTATCTCCATGTGAATCTACTATCTCAATTCCATCAGTTTTATTTGTAATTGTTGCCATATTATTTAATCTGTTAGTTGCTAATATAAAAAAAAGCATGATAAAAACCACGCTTAATTTCATTAATTATATTTTTTTGTTTATAGATCAATATCTTTTAAAAAATTAAATACTACTTTACAAAGTATTCTAATTATACATAAAGACAGTAATAAAGTAAAGAAACTCATTACTTAACAATTTTCTTAATTTCGTTTAATTGCCTGAAGTCTGCTAATATTCCTGTATTATTTGGATCTTCTTTAAACTTTTTACTAATAGATTTTAAAATAGTTTCTACTTGTTCTTTAGTTCCTAATAGGTTTTTAATAGCTTCGCTTCTTTGCTTTTTAGCTTCTCCTTTTAGTTTATTAGACTTCCTTAGTTCTTCAATATCATTTGCAATATGTAAAACAACTTTTTCACAGTCTTCTAACATTGCAGGAATCTCTTTAATTGCATTTGCTTTTAATTGATCCTGTTTATTAATTTGTTCTATCTGTGAATTTCTTTGCTTAATTAAATGCTCTTTAAATTCCTTTTCAATAGCTAATTTATAAGCCTTATCAAGTGCTTCAAAGTTCTTTTTATCCTTAGATAAATCTTTAATGTAATTAGTTAAGAAATCAACTCTTTCTGTAAATCTTACTAACTCTTTTTCTAATACTTCTTTTGTTGCTAAACTGCTCATGGTATTTATTTTTTATGTGTACAAATTAAATTACTATTTATTAAAACTTCATAACCTGCATTTTTTATATCTGTGAATATATAAGTATCACTATATGCAGTTGTTGATAGTTTTCTATCTACTCTAAATTCTATGTTTTCCATTACATCTCTAGTGAACAAAGTACAACCTATTCCAGTTGCTGTTATCTTTGCACTTGTATCATTTAACAAATGGTTTAAAGGTAATGTACCTTGACCCATTACATCGTGACCTACAGAACGGTTTAATAACTTTTCACTTCTTACTCCCAATTGATCTACTGTTGAGGTTAAACAAAGTACTTCTTCTTCTTCTTTTCTGATCTCATAAGTAACAGTAACAGCTCCAGCATTATAAACATTTGCATAAGATACTAGGTTTTCTATTATACTTTCACCTGTAAAAACATCGCTTTCAATCATTAAAAGATAATCATAATCACCATTTAAAAAGTAGTTTCTGATAATGTTTTGATGCCTTGCTAGTTCTTCACGTCCTGAAAAGGCTTTAAAGTTACCGTTAAAAGGTTCATGAACTGCCTTTATTCCATTATTCCAAAACTTATAAACATGGTTTTTATCAGGTGAATTATCTAATATAAAAATATCATATAAAGGATATGTAAAGCTTTTAATTTGCTCTATAAATTCATCTGCACAATAGTCTTTAGCCTGTGCAGTAGGGCATGAAATTAATACTTTTTTCATTTTGTTTTGTTTTAATTATTACTTCCTTCCTCTTTTAGCATCTTTGTGTGCCATTTCTTGCATCTCAGACTTTAAAGTATCTTGTGCCGTTTCAATACTTATAAATTGGAATACCTGCCATACATTAGTACTATAAACACTTTCTAAAGGTGTTAAGCCTTCTTTGTTGTAAATACCTTTTTCAGCCAATTCATAAGCTTTAATTTGATAGTATACACTTTTGACAATAGTTTCTGATAAACTGTTAACTGGTTTTCCTGATTTTCCTGAAAAGATATTAGAGTAGATTTTTGTAAGCTGTTCAAAGAATTTGACAAAAAAAAATACCCTTTGTATGCTTCTGAAATAGTTAATTTTCCAAACTCTTTAGATCTTCTTTCTATCGTATCTTCATTGTACTGCTCATTTGGATCTGCTCTAAAAAGTATAGCTGTTATTCTTGCAATGTACTCCCACTTTCTATAGTTCTTATTTTGAAATAAATGAGCTAAAGCATTTGCTTCTGAAAAGTGTTTATACGTAGCACCTCCTAAAAGCTTTTCAATACCTCCAGCAGTTTTAACAGATTCTATTAAAGTATATTTAGTACCTCTTAAAGTGATAGTATCATTTGGTTCTATATCTTCTTGTGTTGGTTCTCCTAAAAACTTAGATACAGAATCAAATAAAAATACTATAGAGTTCTCTTCATCCTTAACAGCTAAAACTTCTTCTAAAAGATTTCTAGGAATATCAGAAAACAGTTCTATCCAATCAATATAGAAATCTAATAACTTAGATTCTGAAACTGGAGTATTAGAACCTTTATAAATATAACTTTCTAACCACTTAGGAAGGTTATTAATATATTCCTGTGGTTTTTCTAGTTGGTTTATAGTGTTATCTTCCCAATCATTCCTAACCTTATATTCTTTTTCTAATATGGTTACCTTTATCATTAACGCTTTAAGTTTTTAGAGATCCTAGTTAAATCTGAAATAGCTTTATTAATAGAAGCACATGAAGAAGTATTTAATTCTTTTCTATCATTCTTAATTACGTCCTGCATTTCTAAAACTAAAAAATCTATCTTTTCAGATATACTTTTTTTAACTGGAGCTTTAACTACTTTCTTAATTTTTTTCGGTGTTTCTTTTTTCTTTTCCATGTTGTAAATATAATAATTATTATTTAAATAAGTGAGTTAACCTAGCACACTGCCCATACTCTTTATGGTGTATAAATGCCTCTATTGCTTTAGGTGCATGACAGTACCCTTTTTTATCGTGCCATGCATCAGTACCTGAAGGGCTTCTAATATATTCTACTGTTACACCTTGATAGTCTTTACCACTTTTAAATTTAGTAACATCTTTATGATGTATGTGATGAAGATAAACATATCTATAATCAGTATCAGCCCATTCTTGTTTAGCCTCATTTGCCATTAATAAAGGCATATCTGCCATCTTTGCACCATCTCCATGACTAGAACTAATTAAGTTCCTACCATATTTGTAATACTTTCTATGTTTATTAGTAACATTAAACGTAACATTATCACTCTTTCTAAACCAGCAGTAAATAGAATCAGCTAACATAAAACCACTTATAAAATCATGATTAGAAGGATTATGAACTATATGAACATCTGCAACTTCTAAAAGCATATTAATAGCTTCTATGTAAACATCTCTAGCTATTATATAGTTTTTATGCCATGATCCATCTATATCCTGTGGAGTTCCTGTAGTGGTTGATTTATTAGCATTATCTACGTGTAAAACATCATTACCAATTATAAAAAGTATCTTTTCAATCTCAAAACCTGATGCCTTTTTAAGTATTCCTTCAATACCTCTAATGGCTCTTTTTTTTGCTATTTTAGAATTATACTCATCTCCAGTTTCAGAAGCCTCTGCAAGTTTTCCTACGTGTAAATCTGCAATATCAACTACTAATAAATGTTTATCCTTTATTGGTTCTCTATCTATCTTTAGGTATTTAGGAGAATATCTACTCATTTCTTCCTTAAACTCCTTTCTCATTTCATCATAAGGTATTACACCTGTTGTATTCCTAACAAATACACTAGCTTCTTTACCTTTTAACCATCCATAAGACCAATTTTCAGGCATTTGAAAGTTACTACTTTCTAATTCCTTTTCAAAAGTATTTCTACCTTGTAATTGAGTAGCAGATACACCTCTTACTTTTAAAAATCTTCTAATACTTGTAGATAAAGCATCAAAATTATACTTTTCTTTTAAATGCTTTTTTATAACTTGTGAATTATTGCCCTCTTTAGATAACTGTACTACTTCTTCTTCGTAATCCTTAAGCGTTTGTTTCATAGCTAAATATAAAATAAATTATGCAATTGCACGTACTTTTTTTCTTCTTGTTATATTCCTATCAATAGCCATAACTAAAACATCTACCTGATCATCATGAGAGCCATTAGGAAACGCTTTAAGCTCATTTAAAAAATCATTAATATATCTACCATCTAATAAATTAACCCTTCTTGATTCTATGAATGGAGATACAGCAGAAACTCTACTAACTTTATCTTGTGTTGGTGGTTTATCTTCCATTATATTTAAACCTGTAGACTTTCTAAGCATTTGTACTATACTTTTACCACTTGCTTTAGGCTCTACATATATTCTACTTGAATTAGAATAGCCATTAACAGAAGCAAAATGCTGTATTTCTTTTATTAGTTCAGGAAATTCTAGCCTAACAGCTTTAACTTCTTTTATATAAAGTTCATTATTATAAAACGCTGCACACATTAGAGCAGTTGCATCATTTTCTTGTTTATTAGTATATGCAGTATCTAAATAGAAATCCCATTTAAGATTAACCAACTTATTATTTGGATCTCTAGGAAGTTGTTTTATAATATTAAACCATTCACCTTTAATTATTCCACCATCACTAGGTGCTGGAAGCTGTGCATATTGACCTGAATAACCATAAGCACCTAAACCAATTTTAAAGCTATTTAATACCTTTAATGATAATCTTTTAGGAAATAGTAAACCATCTACGTAATTATGTATTAATTCAGGTGGAGATATATTACTAGAAGCTTCAGCAGGTAGACAAGTATAATCCCATTCATTACGCTCTTTATCTAATAACATTCCTGTTAAATCATTTTCATGTAGCCTTTGCATAACAACAATAAATACACCTACTTCAGGATTATTTAATCTACTTCTTAAAGTTTCATTGAAGAACCTATTAGCGTTTTCTCTTTCTACTTCTGATCGTGCTAACTGTGGGTTTTGTGGATCATCAATAACTATAACATCTGCTCCCATTCCTGTAACAGTTCCACCAGTAGAAGTAGAATATCTTAGACCACCTTTAGGAGTTGTAAACCTTGATTTAGTATTTTCATCTTTAGATAAAAGAACTTCAGGAAAATGACTTTTAAACCAATCACTTTCTATAATCCTTCTGGATTGAGTTGATAATGTAATAGATAAACTACTAGAATAAGATGAGCTAATAAACTGCATAGAATCATCTAAGATCCAACAGTAAACACTAAAAAAAACATTAACTAATTCACTCTTTAATGTTCTAGGTGGTACGTTTATTAATATGTGCTTATCTCTTTTTTCACCTCTTACAATCCGTTCAGCTTCCTTTTGTAGTTTATTACATAAGTATTCTATGTGCCAATTATACGTAAGCTCCTGCCCATTATGTAATGTTTTAAAAGCTTCTAAACTAAATTCATAAAAAGACTTTCTATATAACTCAGCCTTTAGGCTCGTTAAGTTTAAGCTGCTCAATAATACTCTTAATTGTTCCTGCATCTAGTTTTGAGTAATCTATTTCTGTTTTTACTGTTTGTTCTACATTACTTTCTATTCTATCCTTCCAGCCATGATTATTAATTAAAGTAAATCTAGTCATAGCAGAGTTTAATTGATCTAATACACCTAATTTTTTAAGTTTAATTTCCTGTATTTTCTTTGCACGTTTTATCTTTAATGCAAAGCTTTTAGGAAATTTTTTACTTAAATATACTATTAAATCATTATATAAATCTTTTTCTATAAATAGAAAGTCTTCATAGAAGATATTAGAATCTTCTTTTTTCATCCAATCAATTAAATCATTAGCTAAATCTAAAGCTATTTCTTCAGTCCATTTTTCAGCAGCTAAATTACCAGCCTTGAAACTTGTTTTAGTCTTTCCCATTATCTATTAATTCTTTTAAGTCTTTTAAAATATCACTATACAAGTGCTTAACGTGTGCATATCTAAGAAGCTTTAAACCTAGAATAGTTATATTATTATACTTTTCAATATCTTTTAAAAACCCTTCAGGTCTTGTATGCCTACCACCAGTATAAACACCACCTTCTAATTCAATAGCTACTTTTAGAGCAGGGATAAATAAATCTATCCTCCACTTTCTAGTATCATGAAATTTATGCTCTAAGATACAATCTAAATTAAAATCCTGAAGTATTAAAGCTTTTAGTACATCAGCATTAATAAGACTATTTTCAGGCTTCCTTTTAGGTTTTACCTTAGTAGGTGTGTATTTCTTTAGCTTACTCTTTTTTAGTAGCTTAGGTTTTCTCATGTAAGGCTGCTATCTATTATTGATTCAGTTGCTAAATCATTAATGTAGTCATCCAAAAGGCTCATTTTATACAGTTTTAAATTTGCTTGTAATATAACAAAAAAAAGCGTATGAACAAAAAAAAAGAACTGCCTAACTTTTAGACAGCCCTTAGATTTAACTTGCATTTTTATATCTTTTTAAATATAATATCTAATACTTTAATTGTTTTATATCTTTTTAAATATAACAGTCTTTAAAAGCCATTAAAACGGGCTTTTACTTTGGTGTTATAATTAATAGTCTTTAGCCATTCTATAAGCTACATTTTCAAAGTAATAACTTTCAACCAGCATATCATAGTGCTTCCACTTTCTTCTTCTAAAAACAAACCAAAAAAAAACTATTGAAAGTTCTTTAATGGTTAAATTGTCACAGGTATTAAAATCTTTTTTCATAGCTTCTTAATGATCTGCACCATATCATCAGATAACTTTCTTAGTTCTTCTAAAAGTTCATCTATTAAAACATCTTTATTAGCTATTATATTTCTGTATTGTTTGATAGTATCATCTTGTGTATTAATATGATCTTCTAAACCTTCTATTTTACTTTTTATATACGTATCCATGTGTTTCTTTTTTACAAGTTAAATTATCTAATTCTGTTTTATAATAGTCTATTGTTTCATCTTTTTTTTTACAAACTTCTTTATATCCTATTAGCATTTTTTCTAGGTGCTGGATGTAAGATTTAAGCTCTTTTATTTTATCATTCATGTAATGTATTTTTATTTGTAAAAAACGGAGAAGACTGGCTTTAAACTTCTCCTAGCAAAATCATAACATAAACCAGTTTTAAAGAACGGTTTTAAATATTGCTAAAGATAAAATACATTACCATAGTTGCAAATAAAAGTTTTGCTATTCTGTTGTGCATTTCTTGTTTTTCTTGATCTTCTGTATTTTTCATTGTGTTTTGTTTTGAAAGTTAAGCCCCGAAGGGCGTTAGTGTTATTTATTTAGTATTTATCCATTGAATAACCTAACATTCCTTCATGTTGAACGCAAACATTCTTTTTTATTAAAGAGCTTAAAACACCTCTACCAACTCTCGTGCTATACGATAGTTCCATTTCGTCTAAATAAACAATTGTACCGTATTCAAAAATCATTTCATCTAACTCTTTTATAAATTCTTTTTCGTTTTCAGTTAAAGAAACAACATTCCCTTTATAATCAGTATAAATACGATCTTCAACTAATTCGCTAACATCGTAAACATGAGAATCAATAGAAATATTATATTCTCTACCAGTTGTTAAGTTTCTAGTTAATAAAGTTTCTTCACATAACAACTCATGTCTAGTTGATGTTGTTCCGTTTGTGAATGTTTGACCTTTTTTGATTTCTTCGCTTGTGATAATCATAATTTCTAAGTTTTAATTTGTTTGCTTCGTTTCTATATTTCAAAGATAGTCATTTATTTATAAACTACAAACAAAAAAAGTTCAATTGAATGTTTTTATTTTAAAAAACACTACAAAAGCCCGTACAGTATAGCTATAGAACTTTAAAAAAAAAGTAATTATTTTACGGGTTTACGGGCTTTTTACTTTTAAAATCTCTTTACGTTCTAAAAACGGCATTTTTTTCAGTTAATTCTAACCATTTTTCATAGCATTTTTTACAGTGCAGAACATTATTTAACACTTTAACACCACAAATAACACAGCTTTCATTAGGAAATAAACTATAATGAATCATTAAGCTCCAAATTTATTTATTTCGTTATCCTGTCTTAATAGTATTATTTCTTCGCGTAGTTTTTGTATTTCGTCTTCATATCTAACTTTGGCTTGTCGGTGTCCTAAAATCTCAAATCTTAAAATATCGTAATAATGCCTCCAGCTATCAAAATCCTCTAAACCTTTTTCTACTAATTTACTTGCATCATTTTTTAAACCTTTCTTTTTAAATAGTTGATCTAAGTATATTAGAGCTGCATGAATAGAATATAAATCTGTTTTGAAACAGTTTACTACATTATCACATAAAGCATCTTTAGATTGCTTCCATGCTTTTAAAACTGGTGTACTTACTTTTTCGTGTGTCTTCATGGTTTAGTTTTTAAAATGGTAAATCATCATCTTCTTCTTCTTCCTGATAACTCATTTTCTGCATTGCTTTATGTTCAGGAGTTAGTTCATTTAAATTTGAAAGGTCTTTATCACCAACATCACTATATGAATCTGCTAAAGGGTTTTTACCGTTAATAGTATATTTACAATGGTTATTCCACTTCATTAAAATAGGGTTATCTCTCAAAGTACATGAGCCACCTGTAATAGTTTCTTTTATTTTTCTAACATGAACTTCTGCAGTACTCCATAATTTAGGGTGTTGAGTCATTCTGTGAATAGTCCAAAAATTATCGCAGCGATTGGCAAACTTTTGCCCCCCTTCAGTATCACTCTTTTCTGGTGGCTTCAGGTGGTGTTCATATTCACTATCTTTAGGATAAACATTTCTTGCAGCTTGTGTTACTAAATGGGTATTTACAAAAGTAGTTGTATTTGTAGTGTCGCAAAATATTCTAATATTAGCACAAGTATCATAGTCTTCCTGATGCTTATTAGTTGATTCTGTAACTAAAGAATTAAAAGGATCAATTAATAAACCATCTGCACTATGTTTATCTGCAATATCTAATATTTGATTAGAATTATATCTTTTATCTGATCTAATAAAATTGAAGCAATCAGTCATTTCATTTAGTGTACTGTGGAAACCTCTAGTATCTTTTATAAAGTCCTTATCTAATCTTTTACCAGTCCAAAAGTTAAATAGTTTAAAAACTTGTGATCTATGGGTATTCTCAGAACTATAGATATTAAATTTCATGTTATGCTTTTTTGCTAAACATACAAAGTACCATAAAAGAACATCTGTTTTCCCTACATTATCATGCCCGTTAATCATGTTAAACTCTTTTCTCTTAAATAGAATATGGCTATCCCATTTTTCATTTCCTATACCAAAACCCTTCTCTATTTTATCTAGCCTAATCTGATCCAGCTCCAGCAGTGCATCAGAAGGAGTTAACATTGGGTTAATTATATCATTCATTTTGTTTTGTGTTTTAGTGTTATTTACTCAGCCATGGAACTACAGGATTTTCATCTATTATAATTACTTTTTTAGGTGGATTAAATTGTAATGAATTAATAAAATGGCTTAGTACTTCGTCTGTTGGTCTATTCTTAAAGTCTGCTTTAAATACTTCTTTTTCTAGAAATTCATCTAACCTTTCTTTAACTCTTTCTTCACTACTTTTGTATTTTTTTATTGTTTTGCTAAAGTCCGTTTCTTTAAATAATTCAATTACTTTATCTATAGTTGTAAACTTACTTCTGTAGCTAATTACTTTAGGTTCTTTTTTTATTTCATCATTCCAATGTTCACCGTTCAAATAGGTATATGGATCTTTTCTAAATTTAATATCAGGTGTTGATTTAATGTAATTTTCTATAGTTTCAGCAATCTTTAAAATATCACTATCTTTTAATTTTAAGAACTTTGTTAAGCACTTTTTTTTGCCTTGTTTTTTATTGTAAATATCCCAAAATTTATTAAACTTTTCAGCTTTTAAATCATTATTTTCTTCAGGAGATTCTTTTTTATTTTTCCTAGCTTCTGCACTTGCTTTACCAGCTTTAGAATATCCTATTTTCTTTTTTTCCCATATATCCAAATCAGCTTTTAACCTTTGTTTAATGGGTAGAAAAACTAGCTCAATCATTAGATCTTCTGTTTTAGGATTTAGATCATTAACGTATTCTAAAATGTGTTTAAATAGTTGCCCTGCTTTGTCATCAGGTAGCTTAGATACTACTTCAATTATATTTGCGTAAAGTAAAAAGCTTTTTTTATTTTCTGCCATTTTTAATAATTAGTTTATTGTTTTATACTTTAAATTTTTTAACTAAAAAAAAAGCTATATTTTTTCTAATTCAACAAATTTAACTCCATCAATAACTACTATTTTAATTACTTTATTTGTAGCTAATCTATAAACCCATGTTACAGATTTATCTATCTGTTTTGCATAGGTAGAAACCTTTACTAAATTTTCCATAATGTTTTTTTTGTGAATATAAGTTTTTAGTTTCTAACTTCAATAGTTTTTTTAAAAAATATCTAGCATTTGTAAAATGCGACAGTATTATAAATATATTATATTACAATTACATATAACAATTACAATAACAATAACATATAACAGTTAAAAACGTTGAAAAAAATTTAACGAATTTAACAAACGTTAAAAACGTTGCAACGAATTTAACAAACGTTAAAAAAATAACAGTAGATAAAACTTTAGATTTAAGCACTTTAAAAACATATAGTTAATACAATATATAGATTAAACAATTAAAGCCATTAGATTAAGTCTAAAAGCTATTAGAAAGCGTTTTAAACTTCTTTCTGTTTACATTCTATCTATTAATTTTAATATTTCATAGTATTTTAGTAGTTGATCTTTATTTAATTCTAGTTTTTGAACTAATTCAGTAATCTTTTTTGATAATATAATTTTATCCTTTTTCATTTTTTTGATTCAATTTAAAATGTAATCTACTTTTTCAATAATATTTTTAGCTTTTAAAGTGTATCTTTTATTTCCAGTCCAAAACCATCCTAACCATTTTGAGTAAGTATGAAAAGATACTTTTAATTTTATAGTTTTATTTTCGATTATAAAATAATCTAAACTACAGTAAAAATCTTTATCTTTTTTTGATCTTATAAAGTTAGGATCTTTTTTATCAAATATTAAATAAAGTCTTAAAACATCTTCTACTAATTCACTATCTGCAGTTTCTAAACTTTCTCTAGTTATTATCATAGAATTGTTTTGTACTCATTAACTAAAAATAAATCATCAGCCTTTTTTCTATCAGGATATGAATACAGCATATTAGTTTTTTTTGCATGAACTAAGTTTTTAGTTTCTACAACTATTGTAGATCCATATTCACAGGAAACTGTTTTATCTAATAGTATGTAAGCTGGTAATGGTGTATTAAATACTATTTCATACTTTTCTGATTTCTCAGCTATAGCACCTATAATAACTCCTAAAGTATTTTTCTTAATACCGTTATAGTCATTGCTAAGCCTAACTATATCACCTGCTAAAGGCGTAATATTGTTTTCTATGTTATACTGTACAAAGTTTTTATACTTAGCTTCTGCTGTTTGTCTTAATATTGGAGCATATCTATTTTTACAAACTGAATCACAATATACTTTATTAGTTTTTGTAGTTTCAAATATATTATTGCAGCAAGGGCAAACTTTTTCTAAATATTCCATATGTTTTATTTGTTTTTTCTTTTAATTACTTTTTTTCTTAATCTTTGAAATCTTGATAGTTTTTTAGAGAATATATATTCATCTACTTTAAAGAAAATTAATGATCCTATTAAGTTAGCTATAAATGCTGTTATCCAAAAGTTATCTATATTGTATTTTAATAATATAAAAGGAATAACTGCTAATATTGGTGTGCTTAATTGCCACCTAAACATATATCTAAATAGTTTTATCATTACTTTTAAAATTTATATAGTTTTGTTTATGTTTAATCTTACTTCTTCTGATAGCTCTTTACGATCTTTGTAATATCTACCTCTTAATTCAGGGTTTTCTTCTTGTGCTTTTCTTCTAGCCCTTGATACGCTTTCAAATTTCATATATTTACCTGCTATCATTCCTATTGAGAAATCAGAAAATAGTTTTTCCCTTCTAAGTGTGTTATCCTGTTCAGCCCATACTTTAAGAAGTAATAAATTATCATTATCTCTAGTTAATGGAAATTCTTTTAAAAGTTGTTCTACTAATGGCTTTACTCTTTTTATTTCTTTTATCATGATATTGTTTTTAAAAAGCCCCGAAGGGCATTAAGTTTATACTAAATTTTCTATTTTAAAACTTCTGAATCCTTCAGCTTCTAAATCCCAGTAAGCAATAACAGAAAAATTATCTTTAGTGCTTCCTTTAAAATCGTAATTGATTAATTCAGCTTTTAATGTTCCTGTAGCTTTTCTAAGTTCTCCTGATTTCTTCTTAAATGTAAAGTTAACCTTTCCAGCTTCTAATTTCAATTTAAGCTTATAAGCTTTCCATGATTTTTTTAATGCTTCAGAAATTGAGATCCCTAATGTTCTTACTAAGTTCCATGCTGCTTTAAATAACTTGCTTTTCATATCGTTTTGTTTTAGTGTGTATGTAAATATAGTTATTTATTTCTAACTACGATTGAAAAAAGATCAATTGAATGTTTTTATTGGTTATTTATAATGGTTCTAAATAAGAAAACCCTGTTAAAACTTAATCTAACAGGGCTTTATAATTGTAATAGCTGCACATATTACAACGCTTTTATTATTTGTTTACTTCATAAAATACTTTTTCTATTTTAGTTTTTTGAATGTTTTCTATTTCATAATCCATAACAGAACCTGAAAGAAGTTGTTTAATTGATTTATTTACATCTTCTATATTATCTCCTTGAATTATATAATTATCAATGATCTTACTAGTTTTTCCATTATCAACATCTGAAGAAGTAGAAACTATTTTAGCTTTAAAATAACCTTCTTTAGTTTCATCTATTCTAACATCTTGAATATTGAACTTTGAACAACTTACTAAGTTATATTCAAAATCATCTTTTAAGCACTCTAATAGACTTTTTTCTGCATCTGTAAAGCTAACAGCTTTTAAAACGTATTCACTAGTCTTTTTTTTAATACTTCCTTTATCAGGATCTTGTATTAAGTACTTAACTTTTAGTTTAAAAAAATTGTTTTCTGTCATAGCTTAAAATTAAAATGGTAAATCAGAAGTTACATTAGGTTTAGTTGGTGTAAATTGTTCTCCAGAACCTTTAACATTTATTTTCCAAATTCTCAAAGTATTAAAACATCTTTCTTCGTTTGTTTTTGGATTAGTCCATAATCTACCTTCTAAATTAAAATTAACTTCTACTTCTTGCCCTTCTTTAATTCCTGCTAATAAATCACAGTTATCATTGGTAGCCTCAAAGTTTATAAACTTAGGGTACTTTTCATGATTATCAGTTAATATAATTTCCTGCTTTCTGAACTTATCAGATATTACTTGTACTTCTTTTAATTTGTTAACTGTTCCTGTAAATGTTAAATTGCTCATAATTGTAAATGTTTAGTTGTTAAAATTTTAATTTATTTGAAATCCTTTGTATTATTACTTTTTCTTCTTGCTTAATCTTTAGTATTAGATCATCAACATTTTTATTTAAGTCTTCTGCTAATTCAGATACTATAGCACTATCTTTTTTAGATGTAAATATAATGCTTTCCCTTGTTACTTCCAATAAGAATAAAGGCATTAAAAGATAATCAGGATTGAAGGAAGCAAAGTATAATCTTTCTATGCTTTCATCCATTGCAAAAAAATTAACTATTTGCCATACATACTCTAAAGGTATTTTATTTTCTCTTACATAGCTGTTATGTACTTTAGCTGAAGGGCATTTAATTTCTAGTCCTATCTTTTCACATAATGAAATACCATCAGGAGAATGACCATGGAAATCATTTCTACCAATCCATCCAGCATCTTTAAATATTATACCAGTTTCTTTAGTTACTTCTTCAATAGCTAAAGGTTCTAAATCAATTCCACGCTGCATAGCTTCAGAAGTGAATCCTTCTTCATAATTAAAGAAGGTGTTTCTTTCACTCATTACTTCATCAAATATTACAGCTTCAGTAATTGATTTTTTAACCTGTACTGATTTAGCTCTAGTACCTCCAATTTTAGCGTTTTTTAATTCGTGCCATTCTTCAGAACCTTGTTTTAATTTATAGTCTATATACATCATATTAAGATAGTTTTGTTTTTAATGAATCTTTTAAAGCCATTACTTCCTTATTACTTTGCTGATTAGATTGTAATGATTTCCATGCAGTAACAAGTGAATCAATATCTTTACTAGCTTTTAAATTAGCTTTAGCAGTTTTAATTAAAGCATTGTATTCTATTGCTATTTCGCTATCTGTTTTTTTAACCTCAGTACCATCTGCATCTGAATCAACATCTGTCACTAAACCTAATGCACTAGAAAGTGAATATCTTCTGTAGTATGTTATTCCTGATCCGTTAACTTGATAAGTATTCATACCCTTTAATGTTATACCCTGTGGTATCTCTGTTACGCTTTCTAAACTTTCTCCACTTTCAGTATGGAAAATAATAGTTTTAATGTTAGTGCCTTCTATTAACTGAGTAAATCCTAGATCGTGCCTTTTTAATATTGGATTGATTACTTTAAAAATAGTTTTAAGATCTGAATAAGTATATCCATATCCTTTAGTTCCTTGATGAATAGCTGGTACTTCCTGCTGAAATCCTGCTAATGCTTTAAATAAATTTTTCATAGTGTTTTGTTTTAGTGTTTAGTAAAGATAGTTATTTAGTATTTAAAAAATACCGTTTGAACTTTTTTTTAAACTATTTAATTATATACTATTCTTTCTTATTTCATGTAAAACATCGTGTATTATATCAGTTAATTGATCTAAATATTCTTCATTAACTACATTTCTTTTTTCTAATTCATCTAATAAAGAATTACCCATATTATTCCATCTATTAAAAACTTGTTTAGGCTTTTGTTTTAATTCACCTCTTAAATGCTCTGACTGTTCTATAGTTGCTTTCATTAAAGCTAACATTATATTACTTTCTAAAACTATTTTTTTATTTTCCATCTTTTGCTCTTTGTTCGTTTATTTTAATTTTGTTTTTTATTTCCTGCTCAATATCTATATTATTATGTTTAGCAAAGTTTAAGCATACCATTATAACATCTGCTAACTCTTCACATACTGAAATGTGCATAGGCTTAAAACCTAAGCTATCTGTTCTAGTCCACCAGTCTAAAGCTGTTTTAAATTCTTTTACTTCTTCATCTAGTTTATCTATAAACTCTATGTAAGTAGTAGAGGGCTTTATATACCCTCTATCTACTATGGTTTTGTAATTATCTTCTATTATATCTTTCATTAGAATAATGTTAATGCAGATTGTTCTAAAACTGCTGCTTTGTGATTCTTTTTATTAATCTCAAAATATGAATCTTTTAATTCTACGCTAATAGATTTTCTATTCATTTTAAGAGCTTGATACCCTTCAGAACCTATTCCACCAAATGGACTTAAAACTGTTTCTCCTTCATTAGAATATAAATGCAATACTCTTTCAATTGTATCTAATTGTAAAGGGCATATATGCTTTTCATCATTATTATCTCTTGCAGTAGTGTATTGTAATGTTCTTCTATAATCAACATCATACCAAATAGGAGAAGCGTATTTTTGCCATAAGTCTACAGGTAAATAATCTGATCTAGTTTCATCTGTATCTTGATGAGTTATAGGAGTTAAATTTTCTCCTGCATTTCTAAAAAATAAAACATAATCAGGAATACCTACTCTACTCATAGAGCTATCTTTTTTAATTGTTTTATGTAGTAATCCTAATGCTTTAGTTCTTTGCATTTCTGTTACTGGGTTTTTCCATAGTGTAGCTCTTGAATGATAAATAAAACCTTGATCAGTAAACCAATCAATTAACATTCCTGAGAAATCTCTCAAACCTATAAAACCTTCTTTACCTTTTTGTATTGGTAGATCCATACAATGAACAGCAACTATTCTACCATCTTTAACAACTCTTTTTAATTCAGGAATAAGGTATTTAAAATGATTCTCAAACTGTTTATAATTAGCAACATTACCCATATCTTCCTTCTTATCACTATAAACATATAGCTCAGCAAATGGAGGACTAAAAACTGAAACATCAGCACAGTTATCAGGTAGTTGTTGTAGAGTTTGTACACAATCTCCATTAAATACAGAATAGTTATCTGTTACTATTTCTTTGTTTGTTATTTTAACTTTTGATACAGCAGTTTTATAATCTGTATTAGCTGAATAATTACTCATTTCTTTAATCATTTGAAAGTGTTTTTTTTCTTTTTCTAAAATTGATTGTCTTACGTTTTTCTGTGATTCAGGAACTAATAAATGTACTTTTACTTTTTCTGTTTGTCCAAATCTATAACATCTCCTAACAGCTTGATAAAAAGCCTCAAATTTAAAGTCATAAGAACAGAAAACCATATTATGGCATTGTTGGTAATTCATACCAAAAGATGCTATTGATGTTTTAGTTATTAATCTTTTAAACTCTTCTCTAGCAAATCCATTTAAATTATTAGCTTTTACTTCAGGCTTATCAGAACCTTG
>TARA_B110000483_G_scaffold93720_1_pt1 | contig 36381 bp, 33 predicted proteins | sample TARA_B110000483 | Tara Oceans TARA_B110000483 (sample SAMEA4398176) | marine metagenome | biome: Polar Biome; feature: [SRF] surface water layer (ENVO:00010504); material: water (ENVO:00002006), including particulate matter (ENVO:01000060) such as... | depth 5 m
ACCTTTATTTTGATGAAGATAATAGATTGAACTCTATTGATGGTTATGTGTATTTCTATGATACAGAATCCAACTATGATGAAACAGAGGCAAATGCTTTCTATACGGATATGAAAGCAAACTTTAAAGCTAAGTATGGTTCTGAGGAGGAATATGCCGACAATGATTTTACATACATATCGTGGTACCTCGATGAAATGGATGCTGAAGTGGGATTAGATGGCGGAGAAGTGTATTGGTATATATACCACTACGAAGATTACGACATGTAAAATTCATAATGAAATGTTAAAGCTCCGATTTGTCGGGGCTTTTTTTTTACCTTTAGTTTAAAGCTGTTTTATGAAAACTTTATTTGGGTGTGTTTTAGTATTCTTAGCCGCTTGCATGGGCTCCAAGCAAACTTCTGTTTCGGTATACGAACCAGAAGCAATTGACAGGGTTCAATTACAACGAACAGGATGCTTTGGCACTTGCCCAATTTATAAAGTAGCCATATTTGGCAATGGGATTGTTGCATACGAAGGAAAGGCCTATACAGACTATGAAGGTAAATATATGGGGCAAATCGATTTGGATGATGCCAAAAAATTGTTCAATACAATTCATTCATTGGACTGGGAAAATTATCCAGCCGAATATCCTATAGATAACCTAGATTTTCCTCAGTTTTTTATCAATTATAAAACTACCGAAATTGATAAGCAAGTAAAAGGAAATACGCGAGCGGCAGATGATTTAATATCGCTGAGTTTGGAAATAGATAGAATTATTTCAACGCTAAACCTGCGAAAGCAATAGTTTTAATGTTTTTACAGAGTCGGGAAAAGCTCCCAAAGATTTATGCTGTGGAGATGAGACGCGAGCGGCCAGCTATAGCCGGCATCTGTGTCATTTAACTTTTAATTACTTGGGCGTCATCACTGTATTCTTCTCCTTAGCCAGTTTGGTTTTTTCATCATCGACCTTCTTTTTCATGAGTAAGAGTTTGGTGAAATCTTCACTGGGGTCGGCCGATTTTAACCGTTTTAACACCTCTATCTCCAATAATTTAATCCGCCAATATTTTAAGTAATAGAATTCAGTGGCAATATCCTCTTTGTATATATCTTCCTTGGTCAGTGTATATACTTTTTTCTTTGCCCAGCCATCAGATAATTCAGTGTCGTATCTATTATAGTTTCCAAGAATTAAGGTAATAGCCAAATTGCTTATTTCCTCATCAATATGATTAACAAAGAAGTTACTTATGGCTACTTTTTGCTCTTGTGTTTCGAGGCTCTTCGCCACTTCAATTATTTTTAGATGCAATTCATTATCAAATGGAATACCATCCAACTTATCTAGAATATAATCAGCGGTAAGTTGGTCCTCGATGTATGGTTTACCTCCATATTCTAATAAGGTGCGGATAACATCTCGTTCAAATTTCTCAATACTTATCCCTGCTTCTATATAGTCTTTATCACTCTGAATCAACTCCTCAACGAGTGCTTGATTATCTAACAATTGCTCTTCGCTGCGCTGGTCGTCTTTCCGTTGTTTGGAAAGGATTTCTTTTCTTTTCTTGTTTGACTCGTTGAGTAAGATTTGCTCATTAACACCTAAAAGGTTTGCGCTTTCTTTAAGATAAATAGAACGCTTGATAGCATCAGGTATTTTAGAGATACTATCCAAGATATCGCCTACAAGTGCAGCTTTTTTTATGGGATCATTTTTGGCGTCTTCAAGCAATAATTCCAATTTGAACAGGATAAAATCTTTCCGATTAGTCTGAATATAGTCTTGAAACCCTGCAAGCCCTTTCTCTCTGACAAAGGAATCTGGATCCTGGTTTTCAGGCAATAAGACTACTTTAACGTTCAAGCCATTCTCCAAAATGATGTCAATACCTCGTAAAGCCGCTTTTATTCCTGCCGCATCTCCATCATAAAGTACGGTAATATTTTCTGTGTAACGTTTTATCAAACGCACCTGATCTTTGGTTAAGGAGGTCCCACTGGATGAAACTACATTTTCAATACCTGCTTGATGCAATGAAATTACATCGGTATAGCCCTCTACTAAAAAACATTCGTCTTCTTTTCGAATAGTATTTTTTGCGTAAAAGATTCCATAAAGCACTTTACTCTTGTCATAAATGTCAGTATCCGGAGTGTTGATGTACTTGGGTGCTTTGGCATTGTTTTTTAATATTCTTCCACCAAAACCGAGCACTTTACCTGAAACGCCATGAATAGGGAACATGACCCTTTCCCTAAAGAAATCTAATTTGGTATTTTCTTTTTTTGAGCTTAAGCCTGCTTTTTGGAGCATTTCTAACTGATATCCTTTTTCTAATGCTTCATCTGTTAAGGCAGTGTATGAAGCTAAAGCAAAACCAAGTTGAAATTTTTTAATAATACTTTCTGAAAATCCCCGCTCCTGAAAGTAGCTCAAGCCGATTGCCTTACCATCTTCGTGCTCAAACATGTTTTGCATGAAAAAGTCTTTGGCAAATTCATTCACAACATAAAGTCCTTCTCGTTTGGACTGTTGCTCAATCATTTCTGGACTTTGCTGAATATCTTCTATGACAATATTATACTTCTTAGCGAGGTATTTTAGTGCTTCCACGTAATTGAAGTGCTCGTGCTCCATGACAAACTTCACACTGTCACCAGCTTTACCACAACCGAAGCATTTATAGATTTGTTTAGCAGGAGAAATAACAAAAGAAGGAGTTTTCTCATTATGAAAAGGGCAATTAGCTTTATAATTACTTCCAGCTTTTTTCATGGAGATGAAGTCACCTAAGACATCGATGATGTCGGCTTCGTCATTAATTTTCGCTATGGTTTCTTTGCTTATCATGGCTAAGGTAAAAGTACGTAAAATGTATCTTATTTTACGAAAGCAATTTTGGTAACTACTTTCTCGCTGGCATCAGGATTAGCACTAAAAATATAGTAAATCCCTGTATTTGCGCGCCTTCCGTTATAGTCATTGCCATCCCAAATATATTTTCCCCCTAGAGCAAATCCTTCGTTAATAAGGACGCCGTGTTGGTCTGTTATTTTTACAAAGGCATCTTCAACAAACCCTGTAATAGAAATGTAACCAGTATACTCCGGTCGGACAGGGTTGGGATAAGCGATGATGTCATCATAATTTTCAGCACTTTCTGTAGCATCACTAAAATAAGATGCCATTCCTTGATCGGTTAATATGAATACTTCTCCTGTACCTTGATTAACAGTTATATCATAAATGGTGTTGCTTGGAATAGGGCTATTTTCCGTATTAAATCGAAGAATCTCTGTCTTACCATCTTCACTCAATAGCCAAACTCCCGCGCTTGTTCCTATCCATTTCCGGTTCGCTCCATCAACTTCTATGGCAGTAACAGCATCCGTTTCAAAAAGATATTCAGTAAACTGATCAAAGGTATTCGTGATTCTATCAGACACCTTACATGACGTGCTAGGGTCGAATATATCTCTGGGGCAAGTAAATAAGGCTATTCCTTCATCTGTGCCAATCCAAATTTGTTGATTTTTATCTTCTGCAATACAATTGACATTATTATTGGGCAAATTCCCTTGATTCCTGTCTGTGCTCAAGTTGATTTGCTGCGCCCCGGTGCTACTCATATTTTCGCCTTCTTTAAATATCAGGATCCCTTGATTCCTCAGGGCAATCCATTTTTGGTCGTAACTATCAATTAATAAATTGTTGAATTTTGAGTTATCATTTCCCAAAACAAACTCTGTCCAATTCCCATTTAATGACTTGACTAATAACGCTGCAGTGGTTTGAGGGTTCACCACCCAAACGTTACCTTCACTATCTACATCCACCCCGCTTGTTTTTTGAAAAAACGTATTACCGATAGCAGAATCAATGGGACTATTTGTAGTATTATATATTTCAATGGAGTTAAAATCAAATTCAATTAATCCATTAAACATAGCGACATACAATTTTCCATCGAAGGAATTAAAAGCCATACGATTAAGGTCTCTGCTTGGAGCAGAAGTACCGATGCTTGAATAGATATTATGATTGACCCATTGATTATTCTCAAACTCGTAAAACCCCCCTTCCACATTGCCATTTCCATCAAGATTTTTGTTAAATCCTCCTGAACTTATTACTATTTTGTCGCCTATAGATATCGCTCGAAAACCTTCATTGGTGAATGGGCTAGATGAGGTGCTGATGGATTGATTCCCTTGAAACAATCCAAACTTATTGTCCCCAAAGTATTTGTTTCCTTGATATCCAATACTATACGTAGGGTCAATTAAAAAACCGGTATCTAAAGTATCAAGCATTCCAGATTCGTATCTAAGGACGTCAATAGCGTCACTTACAAAAGATAAGTAGTCGCTGCTGGTTAGATTGCTAAAAGTTCTGCCAGCTGCATTGGCTACTTCAACCCAGTTGCCGTTGGCGCGCAAGTATAGATTATTGGCTAATGCATAAAGGCGGTCATCATACATTTCAATAGCTGTAACTCCTGGTAAGGAAGAAAAACTATGATCCCATTGACTATAATCCAGCAGATTACCGGTCTCTAAATATGCTTTTTTCATTCCCTCGGCGGTTAGCGCATAAATAGTGTCTTGGCTGATAGAACAATCTAAAACAATAGTTTGATCGCCCGTAGATCCTATAACATAAGTATTATCTACTTCCTCATTGATGAGGTCTAATGCTACCACCCCAAAGTCTGTGCTTAAATAGGCAATGCCATCCTTACAATAAATGTTATTAATGGTCTTAGAGCCTGCAGCAAGCTTATTTTTGATGTCAGGTAGGTTGATTAAAGTATTTCCCTTCAATAAATCTATATTGCTATTGTCATAAGCAATAACAAAGGTGTTTGAACTAAGGTCATAGGATATTGCACTCACGCCATAATCGCTTAAGCCTTTTGCCTTATCTAAAGTGAGAATACTTCCATCATTCAAATTGTAGATAAGAACAGACTTGTCATTGGCAGATAAAATTTTATTATCTCCCGCTACACCAAAATTTGAATTTCTGTAATTGATGTGCATACGCCAATCTCCAATGCTTTGGGAAAGACCAAGCTGTGTATGTAGTATAATTAATAATAGGCTTGAAAAAAGTCCTTTCATGAGTTGCAAAGTAAAAACAAAATCAATTTAAAAACGCAATTGAAAGGGTGATATTTTACATTCTACCTCTAATCTTCTTACTTTTGAGGCACTAATTCAAAATACAGGCATCTCATGGAGCAAAAAAATGCGCAAGGCAAAGGATTTTATCCGGAATATACAGGTTTAAATTTAGCGGAAATTGATAAAAATATTGCTGCATTCTGGAAGGAAAATAAGGTCTTTAAGCAGTCCATGGATGCTAAGGAAGGTAATAACACATTTGTTTTTTACGAAGGACCACCTTCAGCTAACGGAATGCCGGGAATACATCATGTTATCGGTCGTACGGTAAAAGACATTTTTTGTCGATACAAAACCATGCAAGGATTTCAAGTGCTAAGAAAAGGGGGCTGGGATACACACGGCCTCCCTGTTGAGTTGAAGGTTGAAAAAGAATTGGGAATTACCAAAGAAGATATTGGCACTAAAATATCTGTAGAAGAGTACAATCAGGAATGCAGAAAAACAGTACAAGAGTTTAAAAGTGTATGGGATGATTTGACTGTTAAAATGGGATATTGGGTTGATTTAGATAATCCTTATGTTACTTTTGATAATGATTATATTGAATCTGTTTGGTGGGCATTAAGTGAGTTACATAAAAAGAACTTACTGTATAAAGGATATACTATTCAACCATTTTCACCAGCAGCGGGGACAGGCTTAAGTACACATGAGTTAAACCAACCTGGAGCGTATCAAGATGTTACCGACACCAGTGCGGTCGCCCAATTTAAAGTGATTGAAAATGACGATGCTAAAGAATTGTTTGGAGCAGTAACAGGGGATACCCACTTTATTGCCTGGACAACAACTCCATGGACCTTACCCTCAAATACTGCGCTTGCTGTAGGGGCAAAAATTGATTATGTACTGATTAAAACATTTAACCCTTACACCTTTAAAGCAGTTCATGTCGTCTTGGCTAAAAAGCTACTATCGAAATGGTTTCAGCCAGAAAATGAGCAGGCCGATTTTGATGCTTATGAGCCAGGTCAAAAAGCAATTCCTTGGGAATTGGTTAAAAGCTTTTCGGGCAAAGCTTTAGAGGGCGTAAAGTATGAACAGCTCTTGCCTTACCAACAGCCTGAGGATGGGGATGCGTTTCGAGTTATTTTAGGTGATTTTGTAAGTACTGAAGATGGAACAGGAATTGTACATATTGCGCCAAGCTTCGGTGCAGATGATATGCGAGTTGCTAAAAATGCGGGAATCGGTTCATTAACTTTGGTCGATAAACAAGGTAAGTTCATCCAAGGTGTTGGAGAGTTTTCCGGAAGATATGTTAAAGATTACAAGGAAGAGCAAAACTATCGATCAGTAGATATCGATATTTCAATAAAGTTAAAAGAACAAAATAAGGCCTTTAATGTACAGAAATACGTCCATAATTATCCGCATTGTTGGCGGACAGATAAACCTATTTTATACTACCCGTTGGATAGTTGGTTTATACAAACTACAAAGGTTAAAGAGCAATTGATTGCCAATAATAATAAGATCAATTGGAAACCAGAAAGTACTGGAAAAGGACGCTTTGGAAATTGGTTGGAGAACCTACAAGATTGGAACTTATCGCGATCTAGATTTTGGGGTATTCCATTGCCAATATGGCGTACTGAAGACGGGGAAGAGGTTCTTTGTATTGGTTCAATTGCTCAATTGAAAGAAGAGATGCAAAAGGCTAATGAGGCTTTGGGAATTAAAAATGAAGAAATCACAGATCTTCATAAGCCATACATTGACCGAGTAACGCTGGTGTCAGCATCGGGAAAGCCTATGAAAAGGGAAGCTGACGTGATAGATGTTTGGTTTGATTCTGGAAGTATGCCATTTGCCCAACAGCATTATCCATTTGAAAATAAGGAAGTTTTTGAACAAAATTTTCCGGCAGATTTTATTGCGGAAGGTGTCGATCAAACAAGAGGCTGGTTTTTTACATTGCATGCGATATCTACGATGCTCTTTAATCAACCTGCGTATAAAAATGTAATCGCAAACGGTTTGGTCCTGGATGAAAAAGGTCAGAAAATGTCAAAACGTGTTGGTAATGTTGTTGACCCTTTCCATATGCTAGATAAATATGGAGCGGATGCAACAAGATGGTATATTATTTCAAATTCACAACCGTGGGACAACTTGAAATTTAGTGTTACGGGTATCGAAGAAGTGCGCAGAAAGCTGTTTGGTACGCTTTATAATACCTATTCATTTTTCGCTTTATATGCGAATATTGATGGTTTTAGTTTCGCAGAGAAAAATATAGAAGTAGAAAAACGTCAAGAAATAGACCAATGGATTTTATCTGTGCTTAATAGTTTGGTTAAGAATGTAACAATCGCTTATGATGATTATGAACCTACTAATGCAGCAAGACTTATTCAAGAGTTTGTTGACGACAATTTAAGTAATTGGTATGTTCGCTTGAATAGAAGAAGATTTTGGAAAGGTGACTATTCAGAAGACAAGATAATGGCTTATCAGACCCTATATACTTGTTTGGAAACTTTAAGTAAATTAATGGCGCCAATAGCTCCATTCTTTAGTGACTTTTTGTTTAAAAACTTAAATGAAGTAAGCGGTAGATTGGATGCAAGCTCTGTTCATTTAGCGGACTTCCCTGTGAGTGAAGAAACTAAGATTGATGTTAATCTTGAAGAACGTATGTATCTTGCTCAAAGCATTTCTTCCATGGTCCTTTCATTGAGGAAAAAGGAAAAAATAAAGGTAAGGCAACCCTTGGCAAAAGTTATTATTCCAATTATTAAGGAAGATTTACAAGGGAAAGTAGAGAAGGTGGAAGATTATATCCTCAATGAAATTAATGTGAAGGCAATGGAGTATTTAAGTGATACTTCTGGGATTATTTCAAAGTCAATAAAACCAAATTTTAAAACTTTAGGGCCAAAGTATGGGAAACATATGAAGGCAATAAGTGCTGAGGTTGCATCGTTTGATCAGACACAAATTGCAACTATTGAGGAGCAAGGGTCGTATACTTTTAATATAGGAAGTGAGGAACTTGTTTTGGAAGATGCAGATTTTATAATTAGTTCTGATGACATTGAAGGTTGGCTAGTGACAAGTGATAAGGGTTTAACTGTTGCCTTAGACATCCATATAAGTGACGACTTAAAGGCAGAAGGAAATGCAAGAGAGTTCGTGAATCGAGTTCAGAACTTGAGAAAAGAGAGCAATTTTGACGTTACGGACAAAATAGTAATTAAAATGTTGGTTAATGATGATTTTAAACCTGCATTAGATAAATATAAAAATTATATTTGTACTGAAATTCTAGCATCGGATATTGAATTGATTCCTATCCTAACCGAAGGACAATCAATCGAAGTGAATGATATGAATCTAGAGATAGAATTAATTAAAAAATAGCGATATGGCGGCCAAAGAAAAAACAAGATATTCAGATTCTGAGTTAGTAGAGTTTAAGAATTTGATTGGGAAGAAGATAGAAGAGTCAAGAGCTGAGTTGAAAGATTATCAAGATCAAATCTCAAAGAAAAACACAGGATCTTCCGATACGGACTATAAATTTAATGGATTAGAAGATAGTTCTCTTTTGGTAGAGCGTGAGTATTTAAGCCAACAGGCTTCAAGACAAGCAAAATTCATAAGTCATTTAGAAAAGGCATTGGTCCGAATTGAGAACAAAACCTATGGAATTTGTAGAGAGACGGGGAAGTTAATTTCTCCAGAACGTCTTCGAATTGTTCCACACGCCACTTTGAGTATTGAAGCCAAGAAGTCTCAAAAAAAATAAGCATTGAAAAGCAGAACTTACCTCGTACTTGCTATTACACTTATTACTATTATTCTCGATCAGGTTTCAAAAATAATGATCAAAACATCTATGGTATTGGGTCAAGAAATCCAGGTGTTTGGATCGTGGTTTAAACTACATTTTGTTGAAAATGAAGGAATGGCAATGGGTATTTCATGGGGTGGTGAACTCGGTAAATACAGCCTTACCCTTTTCAGAATAGTGGCTATTGGAGTCATTATATATTACATCTATACATTAATCAAAAACACTGCGCCTAAGGGGCTTATAGTAGTTATGGCTTTCTTGTTGGCCGGTGCAATTGGCAATGTCTTTGATAGTTTGTTCTATGGGCTTATTTTTAGTGACAGCACTTATCATGTTGCTAGTTTTGTGCCAATAGGGACGGGGTACAAAGGTTTTATGCAAGGCAATGTAGTTGATATGTTATCCTTTCAGTTATTTAGCATACCGAATTGGATTCCTATGTATGGCGGTCAAAAATTTTTCCCATTCATATTTAATATTGCAGATGCCGCAATCAGTGTTGGAATCATATTAATTATCATTTTTCAGAAAAGATTTTTCCTAGAGCCAGCGCAAGAGAATACGCCCAAGTAATCATTTTTTTGCTCTACTTTTTAGTGCGCAAGTTTTTTGGTACGATCTCGTATAATTAAATATCAAATCTTATTTATGAAATATTTATTCTTCAGTCTGTTTCTGGTTTTAAATGTATCTTCCTTTGCGCAAGTGGAGGTTGTGGTCACCCTCAAAAATAAATCTTTTTCTATTGGAGAAGTCCCTGCATTTGTGAGTGTTATCCCACAAGGGGATTACGCCCAAGTGAAAAAGGATTGGGAAAGGTATTTGGGAAAAAATACCAAAGAAAAACCCACAGAAGTCAAAGGTGAAATCATCATTACTAATAAGGAATATGAAAAGATAAGTGCAACGGCATTAACGATTTATTCTTATTTGAAGGAGTATGATGGTAAATTAATGCTGGCATGTGCTTTTCAACTCAATGAGCAGTTTATTTCTCGAGAAATGGATGAAGAAACCTACCTTCCCGCTAAAAAATATTTAAGGGATTTTGTAGTGGAGACTTATAAAAATGCGGTTTCAGATCAATTAAAAATTGAAGAAAAGGCCTTGAAAAAATTGGAAGTTGAAAAACTTAGATTAATGAGATCCAAGGAAAGTGTTTTGCTTGAAATCAAGCAATTAGATAGGGCTATTCTTACAAAGAAGGATCAAACTACTTTAAATAAAATCGATCAATCCAATAAAGTCATTCAGATGCAAGCACAAAAGCAGCTAGTTTTAAAACTGGCTAATGCAGGCGAAAAAGAGAAAGATGAAGCTCAGAAAATTTTGAAAGAGTTAGAAAGAGATTTCAAAAAACTTCAAAAGCAATATGAGGGTCTTCATCAGGATATTAACCATAAAGAAAGTTATATCCGTCAAAGTGAAGTTGGTATAGCTAAACTAGAAGGCGAGGTAAAATTTATACAATTGGATATTGAAGACCAAGGATATAAATTAAGAAAGATCCAGCAAAAGTTGGATGGCATTCAATAACTCTTCGTGTTTTTCCAAGGAGCCATAAAAGACTATAGCGTTGTCATGTGATGGAAGTGACTAGTCCATCTTCAGTATAGCATTCAATATTGTATTACTAGAGAACAAAACCCTAGCTGTTCATTGAAATTAGAAATTCTTCATTGGATTCAGTACCACGCATATTTTTAAGGATAAAATTCATGGATTCATCAGGTGTCATATCTCCTAAGTGATTTCTTAAAATAAGCATTTTCTTATATACATCATCCTCAAGAAGTAAATCTTCACGACGCGTGCTTGATGTCACTAAATCAATAGCAGGATAAACTCGCTTATTGGCTAAACGTCTGTCCAATTGAAGTTCCATGTTCCCCGTACCTTTAAATTCTTCAAAGATGACTTCATCCATTTTAGATCCTGTATCCACCAATGCGGTCGCTAGTATGGTTAAGGAACCACCGTTTTCTATCTTACGTGCTGCTCCAAAAAACTTTTTCGGTTTGTGCAAAGCATTTGCTTCTACACCACCAGAAAGAACCTTACCTGAAGATGGAGCCACTGTGTTGTATGCTCTTGCTAATCTTGTTATGGAGTCCAAAAGAATGACTACATCGTGTCCGCATTCAACCAATCGTTTAGCTTTTTGTAAAGCCATGTTACTAACCTTCACGTGACGGTCAGGAGTTTCATCAAATGTAGAAGATAAAACTTCTGCATTCACACTTCTTTCCATATCGGTTACTTCCTCAGGACGCTCATCTATTAACAAGACCATTAAATAGGCCTCTGGATGATTTTTAGCGATTGCATTGGCTACATCCTTCAAAATAGTAGTTTTACCTGTTTTGGGCTGAGCAACAATCATCCCTCTTTGGCCTTTACCAATTGGAGTAAACAAATCGATAACACGAGTAGAGTAATTTCTTGGGTCATCTGTTGATAGATGGAATCGCTCATTAGGAAATAATGGAGTTAGATAGTCAAAAGGTACTCTATCTCTTACCTCTTCGGGATTTTTACCATTAATTTTATCTACTTTCAGCAGGGCAAAATACTTTTCTCCATCTTTAGGTGGTCGTACCGTACCCGTGCAAGTATCTCCAGTTTTTAAACCAAACAACTTGATTTGTGAAGGGGAAACATACACGTCATCTGGAGATGACAAATAATTATAATCAGATGAGCGCAAAAAGCCATATCCCTCTTGCATCATTTCTAATACACCTTCAGCGGCTATCACACCATCTATTTCTACATTAAATACGGGTGCAGAGGATTTCTTTTCTCTATGCTGAGGACTTTTCTTTTGATTATCACGGTTATCGTGTTTTGGCTTGTCCATATTTTTATCATCACGATCTATTCTTTCAGGCTTTTGTTGCCTATTGTCCTGTCGGCTATCCTTTTCAACTGGCTTTGTTGCTTCAGTAGATTCGTTTACAGCAGGTTTTTCATCGTTTGATTTAGAGTTTGAAACGGGATTTTCCAATATATCTGCCTTAGATTGCATAGGCTTTCTTGCTCTTTTAGGCCTTTCAGGCTTTTCTGAATTTCCGCCGTTATTTTCTTGCTTTGGAGCGTTGTCCTTATTTGCAGGATTAGGGGCTATATCTTTATCAGATTTGATTTCTTTAACTGCATCGGGATTTACAGCTTGTGCGTCAATAATAGCTAAAACTAAATCTTGTTTAACAAGCTTTTTGCCATCCTTAACCTTAAGCTTTTCAGCTATTTCCTTTAATTCAGGGACAAGCATATCATTCAGCTGGGAAAAATTGTACATATTTTGATTTTATTTGAAATTAGTTCTTTCGAAAAAATTAGTTGAGATTGTTTTGAAGTGCTAGAACTAGCTGTGGTATTTTTATACCGACACAATGTTACGCAAAGTTTTTATCTCCACAAACATTATTTGAACAAATAAGCCTTTATTCGATGTATTTTGCCGATACATTGGCTATTTTTGCATCAAATAATCAATTTTAATGCTAGATATAAATATTATTAGGAAAAGAATGGCTTCGGCTAGTGCAGGTCTGAAAAAGCGAAATATTGAGAATGCAGATGAATTATTGAACAAGCTTGTTGCTTTGGATGATACACGGAAGCGAGTACAGACAATATTAGATGAAAAATTGGCTAGGATGAATGCGCTATCTAAGCAAATAGGAGAATTATTTAAATCGGGTAAGCGTGACGAAGCAGAAAATTTGCGACAAGAATCTGTTGACCTAAAAGAAGAGGTGAATCAACTGCAAGATGAGCAGCTTTCAGTCTTACAAAATTTAGAAGAGGATTTGCTGCAAATACCCAATATACCTCACGAATCCGTTCCTTCAGGAAAAACACCAGAAGATAATGAGGTAGTAAGGAGGTGGGGTGAGTTTCCCGTATTAGCTAGTGATAATGAATTGCCGCACTGGGACTTGGCTAAAAAGTTTGAAATTTTTGATCTAGAACTAGGCGTTAAGTTGACAGGCGCAGGATTCCCTGTTTATACCGGAAAGGGTGCACAGTTGCAAAGAGGATTAATAAACTTCTTCCTTTCGCAAGCAACAAATGCAGGCTATAAAGAAGTAATTCCACCTTTATTGGTTAATGAGGCAAGTGCTCGCGCAACTGGACAATTGCCAGATAAAGAAGGTCAGATGTATGAAATGAAGGAAGATCCGTATTTTCTTATCCCTACAGCTGAGGTGCCAATTACAAATATGTACAGAGGTGAATTAGTAGAAGAAAAAGATTTACCAATCCGCTTAACAGGCTACACCCCCTGTTTTAGAAGAGAAGCGGGTTCTTATGGAGCACACGTAAGGGGTTTGAATCGCCTGCATCAATTCGATAAAATTGAAATTGTACAAATTGCTCATCCAGATAAGAGTTATGAAGTGCTCGAGGAAATGGTAGCCCATGTGGAGTCTTTGGTACAGGCCTTAGAATTGCCTTATAGAGTATTGCGTTTGTGTGGCGGTGATTTAGGATTCACTTCTACGCTAACCTATGATATTGAAGTGTATAGTGCTGCACAAAAAAGATGGTTGGAGGTCAGTAGTATTTCTAACTTCGAAACTTATCAAACCAATCGCTTGAAGTTGCGTTATAAGGATGCTGATGGAAACAGAAAGTTGGCGAATACGTTAAATGGTAGTGCCTTAGCACTCCCAAGAATTCTAGCGGCGCTCATCGAAAACAATCAAGAACCTGATGGTATTCGAATGCCAAAGGCAATTCAACCCTTTGTTGGATTCGACAAGTTGAATTAGTTGTACTGAATTCAGTAACTTGTAGATAGTTGACCGACAAAAATCAACAATAAGATAAAAGTTTATCTCAAGCAATTGGATTTGGAAATTATATTACAAGCTATCAATTGCTTTCGCAAGTGCTCGATCCTTTTCAGTAATGGTATTTCCTTCATCATGGGTGGTCAGGTGAATCTCTACCTGATTATATACATTACTCCACCACGGATGATGATTGTGCTTTTCAGCTAAAATTGCGACTCTAGTCATAAAGGCAAAAGCCTCAGAAAAATCCTTAAAGGTATATTTCTTTACGAGTTCGTTGTTTTCTTCTTTCCACATTTCTTTAGCGTTTTATTGATGAGACCAATCAAAAGTATCCAAATTACTTACACATGCTTTAAGCATTTCGATAGATAAATGTATATCCTCTTTGTTACACATTTCTATCACTTGATGAATGTGCCTAGTAGGAATAGAAATTGCACCAGCAATTGTTCCATATTTGGACATTCGCTGCATTCCGGCAGTATCGGTTCCTCCTGCAGTTAAGATTTCTGCTTGCCATTTGAGCTTATGCTTATCTGCAGTTTCTTTCATATATCTTACCATTCGAGTATCGCAGACTGTTGAGCTATCCATTATTTTAATAGCGGTTCCATTGCCCATTTGAGTGATTTGTTCATGAGGCTGAGATCCAGGTACATCAAATGCAATAGTCGTGTCAAGACCGAAACTAAAATGAGGCTCTACATGATGACCGGCAACTGTAGCGCCCCGAATACCAATTTCTTCTTGGACAGTGAAAACTCCATATAAGTCATAAGGCACTTCTTTACCCTTTAACTCTTTTAACGCTTCTAGTAATATAAAAACTGAAACTCTATTATCTAAAGATTTAGCATTTACACAATTGCCCATTTCTATTAGTTCTCGTTGACGCGTAATTGGATTGCCAACTTCAACATATTTTTCAACTTCTTCTTTACCCATCCCCATGTCAATAAAGAAATCAGTCGTCTTAAGATTTTTAGTACGCTCCTCAGGTGTCATTACATGTATCGGTTTGCTACCCATAACTCCGATCAGATCTTTTTTACCATGAACGATTACCCGCTGCGCAGTTAAAGTTTTTGGGTCAAACCCCCCAAGCGTATGGAAACGAACAAAGCCCTTATCATCTATTCCGGTTACAATAAAACCTATTTCATCGAGATGTGCAGCTACCATAGTACGCTTGCTGCTGTCCTTTCCTTTTTTAAGAGCAATTAAGTTGCCCATCGCATCAATACTTACTTCATCGACAAAGGGAGTCACTTGATCTTTAATAAAATTCCTTATTCGATTTTCGAAACCTGGAGCTCCAGCGGTTTCTGTAATAGTGGCTAGTAGAGCTACATTTATCATAACTGATGTTTTGAGTTTATTTGTAAAAGTTAGGCAAATGTACGTCTTCTAGCCGAAAGGAAAAATTTACAATAAAAAAGGGCATCCTGTCGTGGACACCCTTTTTTATTAGTTTACTGTTCTTTATTGATCTTCCGTAGCTGTTTCGATTGATTTCGATTGCGCAGCTTTCTTTTCAAATTCGGTAGTTTGTATTAATTTTTTACTGTCTTCCTTCATCTTTAGAATGAGATCTTTGTGTTCTATTTTGTCGGTATTGAGTTTAATTGTTGAAGGAGTCACATTAATTTTACTATTTGCCTGATCAACTTTGATTTGTTCAATTTTGATCGTTTCATCCGCTTCAATAGTAACTTCATTTTTCTCTATACCTTGACTAAATCCAAAGACCACAAATGCAACACTGAGAATGAGTAAATTAACTTTTTTCATAATTTATTGTTTTAATTTTTAAGAAGGAATTGTACCAATAATTGTGACTCCACCCTTTACCTTATCTTTAAGATTGGTATGGATGACAGTGTTTAGGGGTAAAAATAAGTCAACCCTTGACCCAAATTTTATAAAACCAAACTCTTCACATTGCTCCACCTCTTCTCCTTCCTTTAAGTAATTGACGATCCTTCTTGCTAACTTCCCTGCTATTTGCCTTATTAAGATACTTACTTGCTCATTGCCAAGGACAACGGTATATCGTTCATTTTTGGTGGAAGATTTGGGGTGCCATGCCACAAGGTATTTTCCGGGGTGGTACCTTACATATTTTACTTCTCCTGCGATAGGATTTCTGTTTACATGCACATTTGTAGGGGACATGAATATAGACACTTGAATTCGCTTGTCTTTAAAGTATTCCGGTTCTTCAACTTCTTCAATAACGACAACTTTTCCATCTGCAGGAGCTATGATTTGATCATTATGCTGGTTAAATATTCGAAAAGGAATTCGAAAAAAGGCAACTACAAATCCAAAAAACATCAATGAGACAATTCCGAAAAATACACGGAAAGAGCTCATAGAATGAATAAAATTTGCTGCAATATTCATTAAAAGCAAAAGAGCTATTGTCACTAATATAATTTTATAGCCTTCCTTATGTATATTGTATTTGTTGTTTATCCTCATAAAATTGCCTCCCTCTAAGACGTGCAAAAATAACAATAATAACGAAGAATTGTTCCTATGTACTTAAGTAAAACAAATGATATAGAAGGCTATGAAGGGAATCACAAAAATGAATGCATCAAAACGGTCAAGGAATCCACCATGTCCAGGAAGTATATTGCCCGTATCTTTTATTCCTAAACTTCTTTTTATTAGGGACTCGACCAAATCTCCTGTAGCGGAAAAATAGGCAATAAGCCATGATATGACGGCCCATTCTAAAGTACTTAAGTCTTGAAAAATATAGCCTAAACTGAAGCCTAGTGCAGTTAGCACGAGAAGCCCTCCAATTGAGCCTTCCCATGTTTTATTAGGAGAAATTCTTTTAAATAGTGGTCTGCTGCCAAATTGACTGCCAATTATGTAGGCGGCACTATCATAGACCCAAACCAAAATGAGAATGCCAAGCAATGTCCCAGGAGAATAAAAACCATTTTTGTAAACAATGAAATTAAGCATTGAAAATGGAATTCCGATGTATACGAATGCACTCAGGTTTAAACCGATATTGATTAATGGTTTTTCTGACTTAGAATATAGCTCAACGATAAAAAGTCCAAAAATCAAAACAGGAAGAATGCTGATGAACTTGATGCTAAGTATACCCGACATAAAAGCAGCAGTAATAAGGAATCCTAAAACATTGGTCGCCATTAACCAAATTCGGTAAATTTTGGCATATTTAGGTTTTTCATCTCGAAGAGAAACAGTGATATCAAAAAATTCATTGGTACAAAAGGCAGTAACTAAGGCAATAAGTACAATATACCCCGCCTGAAAATAAGAAGCTCCAACCATTATGGCTACAAACAGAACGCCCGTTATGGCTCTAGTTAAAAAAGTGCTCATGCGTTTTTTAGCTTATTGGCTTTAGTTAGTTGATGAAAGTAGTAAACACTAATGATAAAAACAATTATTCCTATTATAGAAATATATAAAGGTGGATTTGCTTCTAAATCTATCTGAGTAAGCTTATGTTGATTGCTTAAGGTCAGAAGTACGATTAATCCATTGTTGAGCAAATGCATAAAAATACTTACCCAAAGATTTTTTGTTCGATAATAAACATACCCTAATATTCCACCCATAAACAACAAGGGGAGAATATAGTAAAATTGGAAATGCATCATAGCAAATAAGATAGAAGATATAAAGATGGCATGAAATGCACCTATCTTCATATCATTCAAAACACCTATCAACAAGCCCCTAAAGTAGATCTCTTCAGCTATCGCGGGGAAAATGGCGAGGGTTAAGAAGACTAATAAAAAATCGCTTAATCCGGAAAAGTTTAAAAAGAATGCTTGGGCTTCCGAAGTAGCCTCTTGCAGACTTTGAAATTTAACCTTTAAACCATCAGGAAGGGGAATAATATTATTCAATTCCATCAAGTAATTCAAAAAGAAATTAGCACTTAAGATGACTAAAGCTCCCAATAAAATGTGCGAAAGCTTGGGGGGAGTTAAAAGCTTTAAGAACTTAAACACACGCCTCTTGTATATAAAGGAGATAAGAATGGCAGGTAAAATCAACATGATGATAACCGACACAATTTGAGCAAGACTCAACTCTAGTATACTCTGATTGCCGATAAGCTCAAGTGAACTTGGAGATGGCCTCATAATGGTTACGCCAAAAACGGCTATTATAGGGAGAACTGCCCAAATAAAAACCAATAAAGGTCGGTGCTCCAATGTCCCTCTTTTTTCTTGAGGCAATTCATCTTTCATACACGTGTAAAATTAACAAATTATTTAAAGTCAACTAATCTACTTTGGGCTAAGTTGATTTTGATATATATAATCTGGATAAGATTTACAGGAAATTGACAAAAAAAGTATCTTTGCCTCATGGTGAAAATCGACCAATTGGAATTAGGAGATTTTCCTCTTTTGTTAGCACCGATGGAGGATGTAAGTGATCCACCTTTTCGGGCATTATGCAAGGCAAATGGGGCGGATCTTATGTATACAGAATTCATTTCAACTGAAGGGCTGATAAGAGATGCGGACAAGAGTGTCAAAAAGTTAGACATCTACGATGCGGAGCGACCTATCGGTATTCAAATTTTCGGTTCGGTTTTAGAGTCCATGATGATGTCGGCAAGAATTGTAGAAGAAGCTAACCCAGAAATTCTAGATATTAATTTTGGTTGTCCAGTTAAGAAGGTCGTAGGGAAAATGGCAGGTGCTGGCATTTTACAGGATATACCTCGCATGGTGTCCTTAACAGAGGCTGTTGTGAAATCTACCAAATTACCTGTAACCGTAAAAACAAGGTTAGGCTGGGATAGTAACTCTATTCGTATTCAGGAAGTCGCAGAGCGATTGCAAGACGTGGGTATTAAAGCACTTAGTATTCATGGTAGAACCCGAAAGCAAATGTATAAAGGGGAGGCCGATTGGTCTGAAATTGCTAAGATTAAGGAAAACCCTCGTATTCAAATCCCAATATTTGGAAATGGAGATATCGATACTCCGGAAAAGTGCGTAGAGTATAAAAATAAATTTGGAGTTGATGGAATAATGATTGGTAGAGCGGCAATTGGGTATCCTTGGATTTTCAGAGAAATTAAACACTATATGAAGACAGGGGAGCATCTTGCTCCTCCATCCGTAGATGAGCGTGTTGATACCGCATTAAAACATTTAAAGACCTCAATTGAATGGAAAGGGGATGTGCTGGGGGTTCTTGAAACCAGGAGACACTATGGGAGTTATTTCCGAGGTTTTAGAGATATTAAATCCTTCCGAATGAAGCTGGTCAACTCGATGGAACATGAAGAATTGTTTGATACACTTGAGTCGATTCGGGAGAATTACAAAATGGTAGGGATTTAATCTTTCCATTTCCGTCATTTTGCTTTCTTGCCTAAATTTTGTTCAAGTAAATCAAATAAATATCTAGACGAAATCGTATTGAAATATCCTGTAAGTTCTGGCGTTAAAAATCTTAAGCAAAAAACAAAATTTTTTTTCTTAGCGTGTTAATAAAATGTTAGTTTTTTGTAATCCACATGTCTAGTAGTTGTGTTTATTGGATATAAGACACATTCAACATTTAATGTTGAAAACCACCCTTTCTTTTTTGATTTTTTCATGATACTTTTGAAAAGCAAATAACAGTAAAGGTTGCTTGCAAAATTTTTAACAGGCAATTTTTATTTTGGGATATTTCATAAGGTGCTAGTTTCGCACTCTTCCGATAATTACCTCGAGTTAGATTCACATAAAATTGTAGAGGTAAGAAATTACTTCGAACAGATAACATTTTACCGTTTTTAGGGGCGAAAAATGATAAATTTTAAACCCTATTTAAATCAAATTTAATGAGTAAAGAAATATTAGAACCAATCCTACACGAAAACAACGAGCGTTTTGTGTTATTCCCAATCCAGCACAATAAGATTTGGGAGATGTACAAACAAGCTGAAGCGAGCTTCTGGACAGCAGAAGAAATTGACTTAGCTCCTGACATGAAAGATTGGGAAAGCCTTACCTCAAATGAAAGACATTTCATTAGTCATGTTTTAGCATTTTTTGCAGCAAGTGATGGAATCGTTAATGAGAACTTGGTGATTAATTTTATGCAAGATGTGACCATTCCAGAAGCAAGATGCTTTTATGGTTTTCAAATAGCCATCGAGAATATACATGCGGAAACCTACAGCTTATTGATCGATACCTATATCAAGGATGAGCAAGAGAAGTCTAAAATGTTTAACGCTATCGATACGATTCCTTGTGTCAAGAAAAAAGCAGATTGGGCACTAAAGTGGATTGATGACTCTCCTTCATTTGCTCACCGATTAATTGCTTTTGCTGCGGTAGAAGGGATCTTCTTCTCCGGAAGTTTCTGTTCAATATTTTGGCTAAAGAAAAGGGGCCTAATGCCTGGACTTTCATTCTCCAATGAGCTAATTAGTAGGGATGAAGGATTGCATTGCGATTTTGCTTGTTTACTTTATACGATGTTAAATAATAAACTAGATGTAAAAGAGGTTAACTCTATCATTATGGAGGCTGTCGAGTATGAAAAAGAATTTGTAAGCGAGGCATTGCCGGTTTCTTTAATTGGGATGAATGCAGAAATGATGTGCGACTATATTGAGTTTGTCGCTGATAGATTATTAGTTTCACTTGGTTACGATAAAGTCTATAATGCAAAAAACCCATTCCCCTGGATGGAGATGATTTCTCTTCAAGGAAAAACTAACTTCTTCGAAAAACGAGTTGCAGAATACCAAAAAGCAGGTGTTTCCGCAAAGAAAGAGGATCACTCGTTTTCAATCGACGAAGATTTTTAAAATCCCAACTAACGAATAAATCAGGATAAAAACCACCTAAAAGACTAACTAGAATGTACGTAATCAAAAGAAATGGAAGAAAAGAAGCAGTGATGTTCGATAAAATCACTGCAAGAATTAACAAACTGTCCTACGGATTAGATAATAAATATGTACAACCTGCTGAAATTGCTAAAAAGGTTATTCAAGGAATGTTCGATGGGGTAACAACTACTGAATTAGATAATCTCGCGGCCGAAACGGCAGCATCAATGACAACTGTTCACCCAGATTATGCAATTTTAGCTGCTCGTATTGCGGTTTCAAACTTACACAAGAACACAAAGAAGTCTTTTTCAGAGGTGGTAGAAGACTTACACAAGTACGTAGACCCAAAAACAGATGAATCAGCTCCATTAGTGGCAGATGATGTGCATAAAATTATCATGAAGAATTCAGAAGAGTTGGATTCTGCCGTAATACATTCAAGAGATTTTCATTATGACTTCTTTGGTTTCAAGACCTTAGAAAGAGCTTACTTATTCAAGTTGAACGGTCAGATAGCAGAGCGGCCTCAACATATGTTAATGCGTGTCTCAGTAGGCATTCACAAAGAAGATATTAAATCGGCTATTGAAACTTATAACCTGATGTCTCAAAAATGGTTTACGCATGCTACCCCTACTTTGTTCAATGCGGGTACTCCTAAACCACAAATGTCATCGTGCTTCTTATTAACGATGAAGGATGATAGTATTTCAGGTATTTTCGACACCTTGCGTCAATGTGCAGAAATTTCTAAATCTGCCGGAGGTATTGGTTTGAGTATTCATAATGTGAGAGCTAACGGGAGTTATATAAAAGGAACAAATGGAACGTCTAATGGGATTATTCCAATGTTGAGAGTGTTTAATGATACGGCTCGTTATGTAGATCAAGGTGGAGGGAAACGTAAAGGAGCCTTTGCTGTTTACTTGGAGCCATGGCATGCTGATGTTTTTGATTTCTTAGATTTGAAAAAGAACCACGGTAAAGAAGAAAATAGAGCAAGAGATTTATTCTATGCCCTATGGATTCCAGATTTGTTTATGCAGCGGGTGCTAGAGGATGGGGATTGGAGTTTATTCTGTCCAAACGAAGCTCCTGGATTAGCGGATACGCACAGTGAAGAATTTGAGGCTTTATACTCTAAGTATGAGCAAGAAGGTAGAGCGCGTAAAACAGTAAAGGCCCAAAAATTATGGTTTGCTATCTGTGAATCTCAGATTGAAACTGGTACACCATATATTTTGTACAAAGATGCTGCAAACAAAAAATCTAATCAACAAAACCTAGGGACGATTAAGTCTTCTAATTTATGTACTGAGATTATGGAATACACTGCACCAGATGAGGTAGCGGTCTGTAATTTAGCCTCATTAGCTCTTAATAAGTATGTTGGTAAAGATGGTAAGTATGATTTTCAAAAATTATACGACGTAAGTTATCAGGTAACCAAAAACCTGAACAAGATTATTGACAATAATTATTACCCAGTACCAGAAGCGAAAAAATCAAACATGCGTCACAGACCAATTGGTATTGGTGTGCAGGGATTAGCAGATGCTTTCATGTTGTTGAGATTGCCATTCGAAAGTGAGGAAGCAAGAATGTTAAACAAAAACATTTTCGAAACAATTTACTTCGCAGCAATGACAGCTTCGAAAGACCTAGCTAAGAAAGATGGAGCTTATGAGACTTTTAAAGGTTCCCCACTAAGTGAAGGTAAATTCCAATTTGACCTTTGGGATGTTAAGCCAAGTGGCATGTGGAATTGGAATAAATTGAGAAAAGATGTAATGAAGCATGGAGTTAGAAATAGCTTATTGTTAGCGCCAATGCCAACAGCTTCTACTTCTCAAATTTTAGGAAATAATGAGTGCTTCGAACCATACACAAGTAACATCTACTCAAGAAGAGTGCTGTCGGGTGAGTTTGTTATCGTAAATAAACACTTGCTGAAAGACTTGATTAAAAGAGAATTGTGGAGCGAGGACATGAAGTATAAGTTGATTGCTCGAAATGGCTCAGTTCAAGATATCCCTGAAGTACCTCAGGATCTGAAGGATTTGTACAAAACGGCATGGGAAATTTCTTCAAAATCAGTTATTGAAATGAGTGCAGATCGTGGAGCTTTCATTTGCCAATCGCAAAGTTTGAACATCTTCATGGAAAATGCCACCTTCAAAAAATTATCTTCAATGCACTTCTATGCATGGAAGGCAGGATTAAAAACAGGCACTTACTACTTGAGAACGAAAGCAGCTAGAGATGCAATTAAATTTACAGTTGATAGTCAGTACTTGAAAGGAGATAAAATTGATGATGATAAAATTGCTGCTGCAGTTTGTTCATTAGAGGATCCAGATTCATGTGACATGTGTTCTGGGTGATATTCGAACTTGCTTTTAAATTTAAGCAAAAGCCATCCGTTTATAGCGGATGGCTTTTGTGTTTTATATGGAATATGAAAAGGGATGAATTATACAGATAAGCGCTTTCAGTATTGAAAGCTGGAGAACGATTGCCTTCTTGTTTGGGGGCACTAGGTATTCGCTATCCTCTACTTATAGGAAAAGTCATGCAATGCGGTCCTCCTCTTGCTCTTGAAAGCTCTGTGCTCGGAATAGCAATAACGGTTTTCTCAACAGTCGATGGGTCAGGTGCTTCCGCTAAGAAATCCTTTGCACTTATGACGCGATAACCAGCATTTTTGAGTGCAATAGCCGTATGAAAGTTTCTATCATAGGCAATAGCAACGCCATTTTTTACAGTTACTAAATTACAGCCATCTGTCCACTGTTCTCTTGCTCCAAATGTCCCATCTCCATTTCCACATAGAATAAATTTCATTTGTGGGTTATAGTCTAAAAAGAAATCATATAAGGTTGAATATTCTTTTTTGCTACCGTCATTACAATATTTGGTCACCTTGATTATATCTGAGCGCAGTGTATCCTCGTATATTACATATTCATTGGTACTTATTTGAGTAAAGAGGGTGTCTATATGCATGGAGGATCGATCTTTTGCAATAACAATTCTGACCACATTATCAATTACTCCTTTTTGGAACAATTCTTCTTTCAGACTATTGAAGGCTTCAGGGGTAGATCGTTCGCTACAACCAACCAATAAATGGGCTTTGTCCAGCATCATAACATCTCCACCCTCCAAGGTGTGCTCATCTCCTTTTTTTGTCATATCTATAATCTTGGCATCTCCATTTTCTTGAAAGGAGAGAAACTCAGGGTGATAGTATATGATGTATCGAGTTAAAATAGACTCTCTTGTTCTCGCTTTTTTAGACGCATGGCAAATCAAAACATGGTCATTCACCACGACCCCAATATCTCGAGTAAAAACGTAGTTGGGCAATGGAGGTAAAATGGAAACTTCAGTTGATTTAAGAATCCCTGTAAAAAGAGTATAAGCTAGGTCTTCAGCATTTAACGACCTAATCTTTTCTGTTTCTTGATCTTCCAAATTTTCTAAGTCAGCAATGTATTGGATTAACTTATCTTTCGAATTTTTCGGATTAATCTTCAAAACCTCTACGAGCATTTGTAAGGTGTCAATGACATTTTCTTTCCCAGTAAAATGAGCTAAAACTGTAGTGAAAATCTCATGCTCTTGACGCATTAAGGGGAGAAATACAATATCATCATAGAGAAATTTTAATGCATTCTTAGGAGTTATTACTTCTATTCCGTCATCAGGGTGATGAACGATTACTTTTCGAAGAATGCCTGTTTCATTGTTTATCATCGTCATATTTTTTAAATAAATGTCTGGGCAGTTATTTTAAATTGGCTTGGATTATCAAATATACTACTATGAATTTCCAAATAATAGAAAACGGAACTTTTGCTGTGCTTAAAGTTTATCTCGAGCATGGTGAAGGTTTAGTCGCGCGAAGCACAGGCTTAGCGGAAATTAGAATCTTTGAAGAATTAACAATTAGACATCATCACCTCTTAGAAACCTAAATCTTTTTCTGGCTTCCACCATAAGTACGCTGTTTGTATAGTCCGTGATAATAATTTTATAGTATTCCATGGCCTTATCAGGTTGATCTAAATATTTTTGATATACCTCTCCCAATAAGAAGAGGGCATTATCAGCTAATATATCTTCACTGAAATCTTGAAACAATAATTTTAAAAGAGTATTGGCTTTTTCAAATTTTTGTGATTCGAGCAAGATCTGTGCTTGCTTATAGTAAATATCGTCAGTTAGTGCATGTCCTGGATACTTAATTAAGATATCACCTAATAAGCTCAAAGCTTCTTGATCCTTATTTTGAATATGCAATAAGTCAGCATCTGCATACATCTGCATAGTCGCAGTGGTGGTATCTAAGCCTAAGTTATCTAATATAAAAATGGATAGTTTCAACGCATTGTTTGCAATAAGCTCTGTAGTTGCTCCTTTTAGTATTCCCAATTGAGCTTGTGCCCATTCAAATTCACCTTTAAAATAAGATAGCTTGGAATTTCTAAAACGCGCGTCTTCACCTATGGGACTATCTTTCTCGTCTTTATCTACCTGGGCATATAAAAGGGTGGCCTCCCAAACATCGCCAAACAATACATAGAAATCACCTAAATCCAGCTTAACAAGGTTTTTGGTTTTCTTGGGTAAATTGGGGATTGCTAATAATTCTTCCATCAATTGAATGGCAGCAGCAATATCATGTACATAATAAGCCTGCAATTTAGCTAGCTCTTGCATTGAATTCACAGTACTTACATTTTTACCATAGTTGGATAGAAATGTTTCATATTCTTGCTGTAAAGTAGCGATATCCTCATTCGAGTAGTCAAGTGTATTCGTGATTTTGAGTTTACGTGATTCAATTTCTCCAGATTTAGCTAATTGAAAAAATCGGCCAACTTTTCCTTTGGATTGCACATAAATAAAGGCTTCTATTGCCGCATCATATTGTTGCTCTATAATGGCGTCATTTGCCAGTTGGATGATTCGACCTCCATCCTCTTGATTTCTTTTATCAAGTGCTTTAGCTTGAATCAAGGCTTGCTCATAATCCGCTTGGTGAGTAAACAACCAAATCAACAACTCCAAATATTCAGTTTTTGCAGAATTCTTTTGAACTAAGCTATACAGCTGTTCTTCTAATTCGTCTTGTAAACCTTCTTTTTCAATATTATTGGTCAAAATACTTTGAACAGAGTTCTTGTAAATTGTATTTTCGTTCATTAAGTGCAGATAGGTTCCTACTGCCTCTTTTATTTTGTTTCCCTGCAAATAAACATTTCCTAGTTCAAATCCGAATAGTGATTTATCCTTCAAAAGCTCACGCCCTTTTAAATAGCATTCAATCGCATAATCAAGTTGGCGAACTCCGATAAATTTTGCTGCAGTACTGCGAATAAATGTTTGATTATCTGGTAGCAGGCTTATTACGTCCTTATAAATATCCTCGGCTTTAGCGGATTCATTATTCTGAGAATAAATATAGCCTAGGTCTATTTTGTAGCTTAAGTCGTCTTTATTCCTTTTGACTTGCTTTTTCACCAACTGCTCAGCATGAGCATAATCGTTCAAGCGAATATACGAATTGTATAAGGAGGTGTAATAGTATAAGTTCTGGTTGTTATCCTTCCATAATTCTTCGAACAACTTGGCTGACTTTTCATAATCACCCGTTTGATAATATTGTTTAGCCAACGCTAAAGTTTTATCAAATTGAGCATGCGCTCCGATCAGGAGGAATGTAAAGGCGCTAAATATGAATAATTTCAACTTCATTTATCGTAGACCTAAAGATAAGCAACTTCAGCTCAAATTATTTTACCAATAAGCGAAGATGAAGAATATCCGTGTCGAGAGGCGATTTAATGGATAAAAAAAGTCCCACAATTTATTTTGTGGGACTTTCTTAATTTAGTTTTATAATTTATCCAATTTTAAAATTAATTGGAATGATATATTGCACAGGAACAGATTTACCTCTTTGTTTACCTGGAGTAAATTTAGGCATGGTTTTCACTAATTTTAGTGCTGCGTTATCCAATAAGCTATCGGCGCCTTTTGCAATAGTTACATCCGTAACTTCTCCTTTCTGATTGACTACGAAACGAATGAATACTTTTCCTTCAATATCATTTTCTAAGGCCATTGGAGGATAAACGATGTACTTGGCAATGAACTTCTGAATTTCAGTATTTGTGCAACTTGTTGCAGCGTTACCCGATAAATTCTCACAGCCTTTAAACTTAGGCATGTCCTCTACAATAGTAAAAATTTCTTGTTCAGCTGACTCTTCTGGTTCAATCACATCAGGAACTTCAATAATTTCATCTTCTTCGATTTCAATATCTTCAATTTCCGGCTCATCTTCTAAAATTTCGTCATCTTCAACCACTTGAATTTCTGGTGGTGGCGGTGGTGGTGGTGGTGGCTTAATCTGCTCTGTTTGAGGCGCCTCAATTTCTAATTCATCATCAATGGCCTCCATTACTAAAGCTTCAATTTGTTGAGGCTTATCACTCCAGGTCAAAGCATATATAGATGATGAAAAAGCCACAATTGCACCGAAAGCCAAAACTACTGTTCTAACTTTAGATAAATCCGCTTCTGCATATTTTTTCACAAATACTGACTTCGATTCATCAGAGCCTTCATATTTGGAAATAATCTGTTCAGTGCTTTTTCCGCCAGAGAGCAAAAAATATGCAATACCGTAACCCGCTGCGACAAGTCCGACAATGATTAATAATAATATTCCTGCTAATTGTAACATACTAATTTATTTCTGTGGTTAAAGATATTTATTTACTATTACATATGCAAACATTGCTCCTATTCCGTTTGCTAATATATCAAAAACATCAAACATTCTAGTTGATGTAAAATAATATTGCGAGCATTCAACAATAAATCCATAAAAAAAGGATAATGCACAAGCAAAGCCAATACCTTGCCATAACTTTCTGTTGAAAAAAGCCTTGTAGAGCACAAAAGATAAAAGGGAGTACATGCTAAAATGTATAATTTTATCTGCTTGTATCACTGGCGCTTTTGGCAACTCTATTGTGGGTAGTAAAGAAACATACATTATCACAACTAAAAGAACGATTGCTATACTAGTATATACAGGATGGATTTTTATTGATGTTTCCATAAAGATATTCTTAAAAAATCATTCATGTTTTACTTAACTTTACCGATCAAATGTAACATGAGCTTTAATATTAAACGCAAAAAATCATTTGTTAATTATGAACATTGGCTTATTTTTTGGTTCTTTCAACCCCATCCATTTAGGACATCTATTTATTGCTAATCATATGGCCCACCATACGGACTTAGATGAGGTATGGTTCATTGTCTCTCCGCAGAACCCATTTAAAGAAAAGAAAAACTTACTTTCCGAATATGATCGATTACATTTAGTTAATTTGTCGATTGAGGATAATCCAAAACTTAGATCGAAGGATATAGAATTTTATTTACCTAAACCATCCTACACTATCGATACCTTAATTTTTTTAGAGGAGAAATATCCAAATTATAGGTTTGCCTTAATCATGGGGGCAGATAACTTAACAACCCTTCCCAAATGGAAGAAAGGTGACTTACTGATGAAAAATTACCCAATTTATGTTTACAAACGCCCAGGAACTGAATTGGCAAAAGAAAAATATCCTAAAAATATTGTCATGCAAGAAACGCCTCAAGTGCATCTGTCTGCATCATATATAAGGGAGGAAATAAAGAATGGGGGAAGCATTAAATACCTAGTGCCAGAATCCGTAGAGCAATACATCTACGATTCAGGATGGTATAAATGAAACCGAAAGTAGTGAAGAAGTGTTTACCTAATATTCAACCCAAATCAGCATGAAAATTGGAATAGTATGTTACCCAACTTATGGAGGAAGTGGTGTAGTTGCCACCGAACTAGGTAAGGCGCTCGCAAAAGAAGGACATCTCGTTCATTTCATAACTTACATGAGACCTCCTCGGCTCGATGTGTTTCAACCCAATGTATTTTTTCATGAGGTCAGTTTCCAAAATTATGCGCTTTTTGAGTATCCACCTTATGAAACAGCATTGGCTTCCAATTTAGTAGATATTGTTAAATATCAAAACTTGGATTTGCTGCACGTTCATTATGCAATTCCGCATGCTTCAGCAGCCTTTATTGCAAAGCAAATTTTAAAAGAGCAAGGCATTTATATTCCCGTTATTACAACACTACATGGGACGGATATTACGCTTGTAGGAAAGGCTCCTGCATACAGAAGTGTTGTAGCATTTTCCATTAATCAATCGGATGGTATCACAACTGTCTCGGAAAGTTTAAAGCGCGATACCTACGCTAATTTTGACATTAAAAAAGAGATTGAGGTTATTCCTAATTTTATTGATTTTACTCGATTTATGAAATTGGATAAAGAGCATTTCAAAAAGGCAATAGCACCCAACAAAGAAAAGCTATTAATTCATACTTCCAACTTTCGAAAAGTTAAACGGGTCGAAGACACGATTAGAATATTTCACAAGGTTAAACAGGAAGTAAACAGTAAGCTAATGTTAGTAGGAGATGGTCCAGAAAGGGCATGTGTTGAAGAATTAGCGCGAAAATTAAATGTTGAAAAAGACGTTATGTTTCTTGGAAAGCAGGATGCCGTAGAGGAATTGTTGGCAATAGCAGATTTATATTTGATGCCTTCCGAGAGCGAGAGTTTTGGTCTGGCAGCTTTAGAAGCAATGGCATGCGAAGTTCCAGTAATTTCAAGTAATACGGGAGGTATTCCGGAAATCAATATCCATGGTGATACTGGCTTTTTAAGCGATGTCGGAAATGTTGAGGAAATGGCACTAAATGCAATTAAAATTCTAAGTAATGAAGATGCCTTGAAGAGATTCAAGACAAATTCACTCATTCAGGCCAAAAAATTTGACATAGCCAATATACTTCCTGTTTATGAAAGGTATTATGAGAAAGTTCTCAAAGAATCTGTTCAATTCAGCAAGACTTAGTCGAGTTAAAATTATCGAATTTGTTTCAGTAAATCTCCCTCAACAAGGTAAATGGCAGATGCTTGGGCAGCTTGCTTGTTGATTGCGGTGTCCTCAAGAATATAGTCCACACTATTCTTTAAATAAATGCTGACTTCACCAAAGTTTTGTGGGTCAGGTTCGCCACTCAGATTGGCCGAGCTGGAAACGATTGGATAGCCCAAGTGTTGGATAAGTTGGTGACACTTCCCATGCTTCACTAGTCGAATTGCAATACTGCCATTTTCGGCAACAACATTACTAGCGAGGTTGATGCCTTTCGGATATATTATACTGGTAGGGCGAGTCGATTTAGCGATAAGATTTAGCGCCACTGCAGGTATTTCGGATACGCAGGCCTGAAGCATTTCAAGACTAGAAACCAAAACAATCATACTTTTTTGAGTCGGTCTTTTTTTAACATCAAATATTTTATTCACTGCATCGAAATTTCGAGCATCAGCACTGAGTCCCCAAATGGTATCGGTAGGGCATAGTATTACGCCTCCTTCACTAATGCTTAATGCAGCTGAAAGTATGGACTCTTTTGTGCTCATATTGTTTCGTATATTTTCAGAAGTTTCTGGGCAAATTTCTCTTGAGAGAAATCACTGGATCTTTCATAGGCTTGATGAATCCGCTCTTCATTGTTACCAAGCAAGAATTCTTGAATTTTTTTACTTAATTCTTCTTTATTGTTAGCAGATATTAAGCATTCATCATTTTGAATGATTTCTGCCATACTGGTATTCCTACTAGTAATTATAGGCACTTTACTCGCCATTGCTTCCAATACAGGTATTCCAAATCCTTCAACAATTGAAGGGTAAATAAAGATTTTGGCTTCCTGATAAATACAGGGTAAATCTTTAAATTTGACCTTAGGGATGACTTGCACTTCCACCTTTAATCCTGCAGCTAATTGCAATAAATCCTTCAAATATTTTTTACCATTACCAACAAGTATCACAGGGAGTCTTTCTTTTGGGGGAAGCAATGCAATTGCTTCGACAATTGTTTTTTGATTTTTCCTTCCTTGTATGGTTCCAACACTCAAAATGTACTTATCTGGAAGATTATATTTTCGCTTTACAGCGGTTTTGGTCTGTTGGTTATAGGTCGAGTAAAATATTTTATCGCAACATTGATAAACGACTTCTATTTTCTCACTGGGCACTTTCAATAAGTCGATTATGTCTTTTTTTGTAGCCTCGGAAGTCGCAATAATCTTATCACATACCCGGGCAGCTCGTTTAGTTTTGAACCAAAATATTTGTCGGTCCAGCCAAGAGTAATCCTCTTTATATCGCACAAAGCATAAATCGTGAATATCTACAATCTTTTTGATGGGCAATTTCTCTATTCCCACTGGTAGCTCATTACTAAGGCCATGATAAATATCAATTTTATCTTTTTGAATATCTTGCTTAATTGAGAAAGTGCGCCAGTAATAACTGGATAATTTATCCGCTGAATGAACTTCAAATGAACTAGTCAAGCTGGACGTTTGAAAATGTTCGCTAGAACTATTAGGCGTATACAAAACAAATTGATGACTTGAATCCAACTGACTTAAACCATCGACCAGATTCCTTCCATAAACCCCTAGTCCAGTGACATTTGAAAATATCCGTTTAGCATCAATCCCAATTCTCATATTAGCTCATGTTTTTCAAATGTTTATACTTCCAGTATGTCTCCTTCGCAGTAATCCAAGCAATTTGTAAGCCTAAAGGGCCATCTAAAAACCCAAGAAAGATAAAATAGTCGAGGACAAATCTAAACACCGGATTGATATATTGTTTTATAATCGTAGATTTTCTTCCAGACTTAAACATTCTATTTGCGCCCATGAGCGCATATTTTTTCGCCTTAGTCATATGCTCTGCCTTCGAGGACATGGAGTAATGAATAATTTTGTGATTCAAGGTGACTTGTTTTTTGTGTGCGATATTTAGCCCTTCGTGCACCGCCTCTTCATTCCATGAAACACTGGATTTATTAAACAATCGGACGTGGCGCTCATTTCTCCAACGACCAAAGCGAATAAGCTTTCCACAATAGGAATTGATAAATGGAATACGATAGACCACGTTAACATCTAAAGTGAGTTGACCTATCTCACGAACCAACTCTTCAGTCATTATTTCATCAGTATCTAAAGACAATATCCAATCATGACAAGCTAAACTATTTCCATAATTTTTTTGGGCGCCATATCCAGACCATTTTTTTATAGAGAAATTAAGCTCATATTGCTTGCAGTATTTTTCAGTTTTATCCGAACTGCCACTATCCACTACTACAATATCATCGCTAAGCATTTTAGCTCTATGAAGTACTTGAAGAATAAATTTCTCTGAATTTAAGCTGATGATTACTATGGATATGTCATTCATCTTTTCTGTGCTTTAAGAGCAGGGAGCCCATTACAAGAAAGAAACTCATGCCTATTTGAGATTCGAAGGTGTTTTCAACTAATGTAGATGATAATATGATTATCCAAAGAGTAATATATAGCGGATTTCGAAGCACTCCTTTTTGAATTAGCGGGCTAAAAAAAACTAGAAAAACAGCAAGAGCTCCAAATACGCCCATTTCTATAGCACTAAATAAGAATTGATTGTGTGGCACTTTTTGATTTTGCTCCGCTACATTTGGGAAATTTTCTTGGTAGTATTTTTTACTTACCGTTTCAGCTTGACCGCAGCCATATCCCATCAATGGCTTCTTCGTAATAAGCACTTTTGCCATTTTTAAAGATCGCCATCGTCTTCCATCAGAGTTATGTCCTATGTTACCAGCCTTAATCTGTTCTACATCATATTTCATATAGGCTACTTTGTTTTGGAAACTAGGAAAAGCTTGGTAAGCGATAAATGGCATTGCTATTATCGCTAATCCAAACAATGGAACTACCCAGAATTTCCGAAAGTAAAATGCGAAATAAACGATAAGAAAAATTAGCCCTAAATAGTAGCTAATTAGACCGCTACGAACGGATAAAACATGAATCAGCACAAAAAGAAAAAAACTTGCAACACCCATAAATATTCGATCGTTAGGGGCAATGTAAAGCTTATCTTTAACTGTAAAGTAAATACTGGTTAATCCTGCAAAAGCCACCATCAAACTGTAGCGGATATGATTTAGTGGAGTTGGGATGTTTTTAGCTAATGCAATTTGGGCGGTGTAGTATTCGTAGTTGGAAAAATAATTGACTAAAACAACCATTCCGCTAACCGAAATGATACCCACGAAAAAGGCTAAGACAAGATTAAGATTGATGGTCTTTGGCTTGCTAATAGCCGCGATACTTAGCGGTATAATTAACCAAGGGAGCCTATAATAAACTTGCTTAAACGCATGAGAAATATCAGGTGAAAACAAAACAAATGTTAAACTGGTCAAGAAAAAAATTGTTCCTGATAGGATTCCGAAATTGCCAATTTTGACAAATTGCCATTTATGTTCTTTACTAGAAATTATCAAATTAAAAGCCAGAAGCAAGGTGCCAATACTAACAAGGGCCCTAGATGAGATTAACCCAAATAAGATAGCGAATATTATAAGGATAGTTCGATTAGTATACGATTTCAAACTGCCAATTTGACTCATGTTTTTGGATGGTGTGGTTTTTGAACGCTTAATAATAGATTATATTTGAATGTGGTGAGTAAAGATAATTTAACAAAGCAAATTAAAGATAAAATTTTTAATGAGGAATTAATTCCTCAAGCAGATGCTTTGTACAATTTTGCGTATTCGCTTGTTTTTGAGGAAGCCCGGGCACAAGACCTTGTGCAAGAGGCTTATCTAAAAGCGTATCGATTCATACATTCTTTTGAGCCAGGAAGTAATGCAAAAGCTTGGTTGTTCCAGATATTGAAGAATGCCTTTATCAATGAATATCGAAAAAAGAGTCGTCAACCACAAAAAGTTGATTTTGAAGATTATAAAGATAAAAATCAATTAGAGAAACAAGCCTCAAGTATTGATATTGGACAAGATATTTATACCCACATGATTGGTGATGAAATTACTGGCGCATTAAATAGTCTTCCAGTTGACTTTAGAGTTGCCATTATTTTATCTGATATTGAAGGATTTACATACGAAGAGATTGCAAAAATTTCAGATATTCCTATAGGTACGGTTCGATCAAGATTGTTCAGGGCTAGAAACTTAATGAAGGATCAGTTGCGGGAGTACGCTAAAGAAAAGGGGTTTAAAGAATTGAGGTAATTTTTAATCATCTGAACTTTTTTATTCCAATCATGGTTTTTACGTAAATTATCAATTTCAGCTAAAGAGCAATGAAAAAAAGTCACAACTGTAAGGATGTAGTAACACAGTTTAACCTGATGATAGATGGCGATCTGAATCCTAAGGAGGAGCAAGACGTGATGTGTGAGCTTCAGCGATGCATTCATTGTTTAGAAGAATATAACTTAGAAGGGAAATATCGTCAGTTTATTAAAGAAAAAATAACGAAGAAATGTGTTTCTTCAGCGTTCTTAATCAAGCTCAAAAACTGTGTCAAAGAAGAATAGTTTATAGTTGTTCCTTCAGGTACAATTTTTCGATTTTATCGATCGGTCCTTGGCAAAAAATTTCATGACAATCTACACAAGAGACAATCATTAAGTTGAATTTTTTAAGTTGATGCGTGGGGCTATTCACCACACATAATTCTTTCACCGATTCAAGATATTTACTGGCTTTCTCTTTAAAAACATCCGTTCGAACGCTCGAATCAGTGGCTTCCACCGTATATATTCCGTGATAATCTAATGGAAATTTAGACGAAAATTCCCCTAATTCAATGGCTCCTTTCCAAGTCAAAGCATCGCCATGCATTTTTAACATTAAGTTAGCCAAAGGTTTCGACTCATACATGATTGAGGCTTCTTTGCTTGCTTGATTATTGCCCTTATTGCAAGCGAAAAAAACGATTATAAATAAGCAGGATATGACACTTATTTTTCTCATTATTCAATAATTACCCCATTGGCCATAAAGGTATAGGATACTTTAGGTGATGATATTGCCGCAATTTCCTCTTCTGTTTGGTTTGCATCAAAAGCATAATGTTTCAATTCCTCAATACTCAAAACTTCTTTGAAAGCCCAGCCTTCGACAGTAGCCATGCGTCCATCGGCGTTAAGAGGAACAAAAAATCCATAGTCCTTGAAACGCACCATCATTTCTTTGTCTTCACCAATACCCATGCTCATCCAACATCCTTTTTTCTTGCATACTTCATTAATTTTTCCGCTAAGTGTTAGTTGAATAGAATCACCTTCAGTAAAAGAGTCGAAGAAATTATCCGAAGAAATTGCTCCATTTTTTGAGATTTTATCTCCAAAATACTCTAATTCCCCCTCGACATGAATTCCTTTAGGTCCATCAGTATCGCATGCAATAAGAAAGCCAAAAACAAATAAGGGTATAATCCAGTTTTTCATAGTATCAGTTTTATCAAAATTACTACTTTATACTCCAAAGAAAACTTTTCATGTAAATTTTTCGTTTACCTTTAGATTTCACAAACAAAAAAATATTTACTATGAAGATTTTACTATCAATTTTTGCATTGTTTACGATGACTTTGCTTTCAGCTCAAAGTTTAGATTTAGAAAAAAGCAGCTTAAACTGGACGGGTAAAAAAATTACAGGCGAGCATACAGGAACTATTAATATTCAAGCAGCAGATTTCAATTATGAGGATGATCAGTTGGTGTCAGGTTCATTGGTTCTGGATATGAACTCAATTACATGTACTGATTTAGAGGGTGGAAAAGCGGAGAATTTAGTAGGGCATCTTAAAAGCGAAGACTTTTTTGATGTAAACGGGTTTCCAGAAGCAGAATTAGCGTTTACAAGTGTGCAGCAAATTGAAGGTGATTCATATTTATTTAAAGGCGATATTACTATTAAGGGAACGACAGAGCCAATCGAATTTTATGCAAACTTAAAAGAAAAGGAAGCACTTGCAACAATTAGAATTGATCGTTCTAAGTTTAATGTGCGTTATGGTTCAGCTTCATTTTTTGATAACATTGGAGATAAGGCTATCGACGACATCTTCGAGATCAAAGCTCGCCTAGTTTATCAATAAAGTGAACCAGCAAGAATGGACTGTTGTCCAACTACAACAGGGTGAATATAGTTGTAAAATTCTCGCTAGTTACGGCGCTTCATTAATATCCTACAAGCATAATGATTACGAATTTGTAGAAGGTTATTCTAAACCTGAAGAGATTCAAATTCAAAAATACAGAGGCGTCATTTTAGCTCCTTTTCCGAATCGTATGGCGAAGGCGCAATATTCATTTAAAAATCAGGATTATCATTTAGCGGTTAATAGGGAAAAAGAAGGTCTTGCTCTTCACGGACTCTTGTATGATCAAGTTTTTGAGGTAGACTTCCAAAGTGAGGAAAGAGTGGTTTTATCCTACAACTATAGTAAAAAAAAACAGGGATATCCTTTCCTTTTTTCTTTGAGCGTTTCGTATGAGCTTAAATCAGATGGTTCTTTAAATATCTCGACAACAGTTGAAAATCAAAAAGATGAAATGCCTTTTGGCCTAGGGTGGCATCCATATTTCAAAATGAATGAATCGATAGATCATTTAACATTTGAATTTCCCCCAAGCAGAAAAATTGAGCTGGATAGGGACTTAATTCCTACAGGAAATC
>TARA_B110000483_G_scaffold50462_1_pt1 | contig 35874 bp, 30 predicted proteins | sample TARA_B110000483 | Tara Oceans TARA_B110000483 (sample SAMEA4398176) | marine metagenome | biome: Polar Biome; feature: [SRF] surface water layer (ENVO:00010504); material: water (ENVO:00002006), including particulate matter (ENVO:01000060) such as... | depth 5 m
AAATCTTTAATGGGATGTGTAATAAGCACTTGACCACGACCAGGTTGCAGGTCTAAGTCGGGAAGTAAGGTTTTTGTAAAGGCGTTAGTGCAAATACAAACCTTACGTGCTTTTAAGTGGATACCTTCATTTTCAATCTTTACTACAACTTGATTAACTTCTTCGATTACTTGAGAAACCTTGCTATTTGTTTTGTAGGCTACCCCTTGCATCTGCGCTTTAAAAATGAGCTGCTTCATCATCTCTCCAGTATGAATACTTCCTTCTGCACGATTGTGAATAAGGGTCGAAATGGAGGAACTTAATTGATGTTTTTGGATGCCTTTCGGATTTTCTTTAAATATATTTTCGCCCAAAGCAGGGCCCAGTATTTGATTGACTTTTGGCAATTCATTAAGCAAGTGTTCTTCGTGGGGGAAAACCAACTCATTGCTTCCAGTAGCTTCATACTGAATGCGATTTTCACCCAATCTTTTTCGCAACAATTGCAAGCCTTCATTACGCAAACGCACAATTTGAACGACCTCATCTTCGGTGTGATGTTTGAGGTCTTCAACGATTTCACTTAAACTTCCTACACAGGCAAATCCTGCATTTTTGGTACTAGCTCCCGAGGGCAATAGACCTGCTTCCAATACCAATACACTTGCCTTGGGATACTTCTCTTTGAGGCTTAGTGCAGTTGAGAAACCTACAATACCTCCACCGACTATGATAAAATCATAAGCAATGAAACTTTCTTTTTCCCAATATGACAGCATTATGGCTTATCGATTTGCATGTTGACTGTTACTAGTTTTCCTGAACTTATTTCCCCATTCCGAAGCCTTTCATCATTTTTCCGGCAGCACCAGATTTTTGCATCTTCTTCATCATTTTACGCATCTCTTCGAACTGTTTTAGAAATTGATTGACTTCTTGTATCGAATTCCCACTTCCGTCAGCTAATCGTTTTCTTCGGTTGCCATTCATTAGCTCAGGCTGCGCTCTTTCGGCAGGAGTCATACTATGAATGATAGCCTCTACTTTATTGAAGGCGTCATCGCTAATGTCAATATCCTTCATAGCTTTTCCCATTCCAGGAATCATACCTAGGAGGTCTTTGATATTCCCCATTTTTTTGATTTGATTCAGCTGCTGCAGAAAGTCATTAAAATCGAACTCATTTTTAGCAATTTTTCTTTCAAGTTCTTTGGATTTCTTTTCATCAAATTGATGTTGCGCTCTTTCTACAAAAGAGATAATATCTCCCATGCCGAGTATACGCTGAGCCATTCGGTCTGGGTGGAAAACATCTAGAGTATCAACTTTTTCACCCGTAGATACGAACTTGATAGGCTTATTAACCGTGTATTTAATTGTTAATGCAGCTCCACCACGAGTATCTCCATCCAGTTTGGTTAAAACAACACCGTCAAAATCGATTTTTTTATTGAAGGCTTCTGCTGTATTTACTGCATCTTGTCCAGTCATAGCATCTACAACAAACAAAGTTTCATCTGGATTGACAGCTAATTTAACAGCTGCAATTTCGTCCATCATTTGTTCATCTACAGCTAATCGACCAGCCGTATCGACAATAACTACATCGTAATTGTTTGCTTTTGCATATTCTATTGCATTTTTTGCAATTTCGACAGGTTGCTTATTTTCTTCTTCCGCGTATACAGGAATGCCAATTGATTCGCCTAGTGTTTTTAACTGATCAATAGCCGCTGGACGATAAACATCCCCTGCTACCATCATAGGCCTCTTCTTTTGTTTATCCTTTAGGTAATGAGCTAATTTGTGCGTGAAAGTAGTTTTACCACTTCCTTGAAGACCTGCAATTAAGATTACTGCAGGAGAGGAGTCAAGTGAGAATTCTGCTGCTTCACCACCCATAAGTTCCGTTAGCTGATCCTTTACGATTTTGGTCATCAATTGACCAGGAGAAACAGCTGTTAAGACGTTTTGACCTAAGGCCTCTTCTTTGACTTTGTCCGTAAACTCTTTCGCAATTTTATAATTTACATCTGCATCAACTAAGGCTCTGCGTATTTCTTTAATCGTAGTTGCGACGTTTAGCTCTGTAATCGCACCTTGACCCTTTAGGCTTTTAAATGCACCTTCTAATTTTTCTTGTAAATTTTGAAACATATTATTCAAGATTTAGGATGATAAACAAAATATCTTATCATCTGAATTATTGTTATTTTAATTAGTTCTTCCTTCTCGTATTTTAGTCCATTTGTATATAGTCTTCAAGCTATTTCCTAACGGCCAATATATTCGTACTAGTAATAGGTTAGTCTCCTCACCTTAGCAATATATTTAGCATATCTGATCACCTGATTGGTATATCCAAATTCATTGTCATACCACGCATATAATACAGTTCGCATGCCACTTTCTGCTACAATTGTATTCAAGCTATCTATCTCAGTTGCATTAGTGTTGCCCACCACGTCAGTCGATACATGCTCTTCAGAGGCTGCGAAACCTATTTGCTCGACCAGATCACCGGTTAAAGCTGCTTGCCTAAATATTTCATTCATTTCATCCACGCCACCAGTAACTTTATTTTTAAGGTTAAGGCCTAAAATTGCAATGGATGCGTTAGGAGTAGGAACACGAACAGCGCTAGCTGTTAACTTCCCTTTTAAATGAGGGAATATCTTTATGGCTGCTTTTGCTGCACCAGTCGAGGTTAACACCATATTTAATGCTGCACTTCGACCTCTTCTTGCTTTCTTATGAAAATTGTCGATAAGGTTTTGGTCATTGGTGTAAGCATGGATGGTTTCGATATGACCATCAGTAATTCCATAGTTATCCTCTACTAATTTAAGAATTGGAGCGATGCAGTTGGTTGTGCATGAAGCTGCGGAAAATATAGTTTCATTATCGATGTCCACACCTTTATGATTAATTCCATAAACTACGTTTGCAATATCATCGCCTGCCGGAGCTGTTAGCAGCACTTGGCTTGCTCCTTTTGCTTCAAAATGCTGTGAGAGCGCTTCTCTATCTTTCCAGATCCCCATGTTATCAATGATAAGGGCATCTTGAATATCATAAGCTGTATAATCGATTTCACTGGGATGATTTGCATAGATTACTTGAATGGCATTTCCATTCACTAATAATCTGTTGTTTTCATGGTCAACATCTACTGTTCCTGCGATATTGCCATGCACGGAGTCCTTTCGTAAAAGACTAGCGCGCTTCACAAGGTCATCTTCTCCTTTTTTACGAACTACAATTGCTTTTAATCGCAATTGGCTGCCGGTTCCTACTTTTTCGCTTAAAATACGGGCTGCCAAACGGCCAATACGACCAAATCCGTATAGAACAATGTCTTTGGCTTTAATCGTGATTTTATCTGATCCAATAAAATTAGCAAGTTTCACATGGAGGAAGGATTCAATATTACTATAATCAGTACTTTCTTGTTGCCATTCCTTTTCTAATCTACCCAGATCGATTTTTGCAGGTGCTAAATCCATCGCACAAAGCGCTTTTGCAAATTGTACAGAATTCTCTAATGAAACCTGTATTTTAGCAAAAGTGACTGCATAAGCATGGTCATTGATGACCTCTGTCACACCTTTATCTACAAGCTTTCGTCTAAACAGAACTAACTCGACATTTTTATCAAAGTATAAAGTACTTGCATGGGTTATTAGCTCAAGTGCTAATTTTTCCTTGCTTACCCAATTTTTCAACTCCGAACTGAAACTTGTATTCATTTTTGTTTTTTACGGTTAATTTTAAAAGAAAAGCCGGAAAATTCATTGAGAATAATCCGACTTTGCAAAAATATACATTGTGACTAGAAAGACATAACTAATTACCTAAATATGCTTTCAATAATTTACTTCTTGATGTTGTTCTCAGTTTATTTATCGCTTTATCCTTAATTTGACGAACACGTTCTCTGGTGAGGTCAAATTTGATTCCGATATCCTCTAAACTCATTGGATGTTCAACACCTATACCAAAGTAAAGCTTTATCACATCTTTTTGACGTTCCGATAGAGTGCTTAAAGAGCGTTCAATTTCGTTTCTAAGTGAATCCTTATATTCAAGGGCTCCATCTGTTTTATCTGTATTATTATTTTCTAATACATCCAGCAACGAGTTGTCTTCTCCATCTACAAATGGGGCGTCCATAGAAACGTGACGAGCGGCAACACCCAAGGTAGTCTCTACTTCAGAGGTTTGTAATTCTAAAACTTCTGCTAATTCTTCAGCAGTTGGCTCTCTTTCAAAAGTTTGCTCCAATTCTGAAAATGCTTTGTTAATTTTATTTAAGGAACCCACTTTATTCAAGGGTAAGCGAACTATTCTACTTTGCTCTGCTAATGCTTGAAGTATGGATTGGCGAATCCACCAAACAGCGTATGAAATAAATTTAAAGCCTCTCGTTTCATCAAAACGCTGAGCGGCTTTAATCAAACCTAAATTTCCTTCATTGATTAAATCACTTAAGGACAGTCCTTGGTTTTGATATTGCTTGGCTACTGAGACTACGAAACGAAGATTTGCTTTAGTAAGTTTCTCTAGAGCGATTTGATCTCCTTCTCGAATACGTTGAGCTAAGTCCACTTCATCATCAGGAGTAAGTAAATCCACCTTGCCAATTTCTTGAAGATATTTCTCCAGAGATTGCGATTCACGGTTAGTAATGGATTTAGTAATTTTTAATTGACGCATCTACAATTTGATTTTAGTGAATTCTGACTAGTAGGCAAAGATAAGTTAAAACCTACTGTATTTCAACTTTTAAGTCATCTAAAATATTGTTTAAAACTGTTAAGTTTTGCACATTTCAAAATTTAATTTGCTTTTTACATACAATTTTAGCTATAATTGCAATCTTAACACAAGCACCGAATGGCGAAAACAAAATACACAAGCGAATTTATGGTGAGGTCTTCACCCGCTATATTATATAATTTTTTAACATCAGCATCGTCTCTTGCTCAATGGTTTTGCGACACCTGTGATATCAATGGGGACGTTTACACGTTTGGATGGGATGGATATGAGGAAAATGCTGTCCTTGAGGAAACTGAAGACGATAAGTATGTTAAATATAGCTGGGAAGATGCAGATGATCCCGATGAGTATTTTGAGTTTAAAATATATAAATCGGAGATTAGCAATGATACGGTTTTAACTATCACTGATTTTGCAGATAAAGAAGATGTTGACGATCAGAAATTACTCTGGGAGAGTCAGATAGATACCCTAAGCAAGCGAATCGGCGCTTAAGCAAACACGAATTATAAAATCGTACCTTCATTTAGTGAAAAAGCTAGATAAACTTCTTGTATTAAGTTATTTAGGACCCTTACTCCTTACTTTCTGTATAGCGCTTTTTGTGTTAGATATGATGTTCTTGTGGAAGTATGTCGACGATTTAATTGGTAAGGGAATTAGCGGAGGGGTATTAGCTGAACTTATGTTTTTTGCCTCAGCAGTTCAAGTTCCTATGGCTTTTCCTTTAGCAGTTCTGGTCGCATCGATTATGACTTTTGGAAGTTTCGGTGAGCAATTTGAATTAACGGCTGTCAAAGCTTCCGGTATATCACTTTTCCGTTTCATGCGTCCGCTAATTATTTTCACCATTTTTATGAGTCTTGGGGCATTTTATTTTTCTAATAATGTGCTTCCAGTTGCTAATTTGGAGTTTTCTACTCTGCTTAGTGATATTCGTAAGCAGAAACCAGCACTGGCTTTTCAAGAGAAGATATTTAATAATGATATTAAGGATTACAGTATTCGCGTCAATGGGAAGAGCGCGGATGATAAAACAGTTTATGACATCATGATTTATGACCACACTGAAAATCGTGGAAATAATCATGTGATACTTGCCGATAGTGCAGAATTTGGGTATCTAAATGATGGTGCGGTGATGTCTATTTCTTTGTATAACGGCAGCCAGTACAAAGAAGAGACTATGCCAATCGAACTAAATGTCCCTGCCAAATTGATGACGACCAAATACAAATCTTGGGAAAAGCATTTTGATTTATCAGAGTTTAAATTGGAACGTCAAGACCAGACATCTTTCACTAAATTACATCGTATGTTGAATCTGCGGCAATTGAAGAATGGAGCGGATTCAGTGCTTTCTGCAATGGAAGATGAACGCAAATTGATGATGACTAATATTGGTAGATATTATCTTTTTCTGAAAGAAAAAGAAGATACTAGTGACTTGTACAAGCAAGAATTATTGTCTTTAGATTTTTACAGTGAGTACGATAGTTTGCCCTACACGCAGAAACTGAACGTGATCAATTCTTCCTTGATAAAAGCGCGAAACATGAAGAATATTTTGGTAAGCAAGGAAGAAATGTTGCGTTTTAAATTTAAGGATCTGATTCAATATCGTTTGTACATGCATCAAAAATTCACCTTGTCCGTGGCATGCCTAGTTTTATTTTTTATTGGAGCACCGCTGGGTGCAATAATTAAAAAAGGTGGGTTTGGATGGCCGATGTTGCTCGCCGTTATTTTCTTTGTAGTTTATATCGTAACATCCATTATGGGTGAGAAGACTGCAGAACAGATGGTTCTAACTCCTTGGCAAGGAATGTGGCTGTCTACATTTTTGTTATCACCAATAGGGATATTTTTAACTTGGAAAGCTAAGAATGATTCGCCTATATTTACGGGGAGATTTTACAAGAATTTATTCTTGCTTAAAAAGAAAGTGTCACGTGATTAGTGTTTTAAAAAAGACTGCCGGATTTTATTTACCTTTTATTTTGTTTATCGGAATAGGTGGGGTGCATTTAGCTTTTAATTATTCAGATGGGCTATGGGTGCTATGGTTTTGTGAGCATTTCGATATCACCCGATATGAAATGTTTTCATGGTTCACATTACTTGGAGAACCTCAAGTTTTAATTCCATTGGCGTTTATTTTCTTTTTGTTTAATTTTGGTCGAGGTGTTTTCGTGGTTTCAACTTGGTTTATTGCCTCTGCAGTTACCATTATTTTGAAGGGTATTATCGCTAACCATAGACCAGCATATTACTTTGAAGACATTTTCATTTCCTGTGCAGGGGAATTATCGCTGTGGTATAATTTGAGTACGCCTTCGGGGCATACGACGGCGGCATTTGCGTTTTTTGCGGCTTTGGCCATTACGACTAAAAATAAAGGGGTACAGCTTGTTTTTCTTCTTGTAGCTCTGCTCGCGGGCCTGAGCCGATTAGTACTATTTATGCATTACTTTTATGATGTTTACTTCGGAGCTATTATAGGTGCCGCATGTGCGCTAATTGTATGGTGGTGCTTAAATAATAACGACCGGTTGAAGTTCGTCCTGTGGAAAAATAATACATATCGAGATCTTAGAAAATGAAATGGCTAGATAAAATACCGTATAAATTATTGCTTGTATTGATTGGGGCGTTACTGTTTATCCCTTTCTTAGGCAATGTTCCATTATTTGATTGGGACGAAATCAATTTTGCAGAGTCCGCGCGAGAAATGCTAATTTCTGGTAATTATCTTCAAATTCAAATCGATTATCAAGCATTTGCTGAGAAACCACCATTTTTTATTTGGTTGCAGGTGATTAGTATGAAGTTTTTTGGTGTTAATGAGTTTGCTGCAAGGCTACCTAATGCGCTTATCGGTATTGTTACCATGCTCACTTTGCTTGCTATTGGTAAGCGAGTTAAAGACAAGTATTTTGGAGCACTTTGGGCGCTTGTATATGTTTCTTCTTTCTTGCCTCATTTCTACTTCAAATCGGCTTTAATAGACCCTGTATTCAATCTCTTTATTTTTACAGGAATTTATTTCGCAAGTAAATTAACTGAGAATGATGAATTTACTGCTAAAAAGAGACGAAGAAAAATTCGGAATAAAGCGGTGTTCTATGCAGGCTTATTCATCGGTTTGGCAGTTCTTACCAAAGGTCCAGTGGGATTGATTCTTTTTTCTTTGACCTATCTCATGCTTTTTACTTTAAGTCGTTTTAAGCGATTAAATAATCTGTGGGAGATGGTTTATTTCGGGATAATTTGTTTGGCAACGATTTCTGTTTGGTATGGATTGGAGTGGTATGTTCATGGACCTGCTTTCATGGATGGGTTTTTGCAACGGCACATCGATTTACTTACAACAGCTGATGCGGGTCACGGTGGTCCATTTTTTTACCATTTCTTGGTTTTGTTGTTCGGCTGCTTTCCAGCTTCTGTTTTTATGTTTGGTGCTTTAAAGAAGCATGATTTTGCCACTCACTTGTTGCAAAATTTTCAAAAATGGATGCTAAGCTTACTAATAGTGATTTTACTCGTGTTTAGTTTGGTACAAACGAAGGTTATCCATTACTCTTCTCTGGCTTATTTCCCGATTACATTTTTTGCTACATACTTTATCTATTACTTGCTGGAAGGGGAAAGAAAGTGGCGATGGTATCATGCTACATTATTTTTGTTTATTGGGGTTGTCTGGGGGGCAGCTATTGCCCTTGTACCGGTGCTAGGGCTTAATACGGATGTAATTGTAGGGATGATAAACGGAAAGGACCCTTTCGCTATTGCAAATCTTAAAGCACAGGTTTATTGGTCGTATTACGATACGATTTATGGGCTGAGTTACATTTTCGTATTAATTTTTGCAGGGGTAATGTTTGCATTAAGGAATTTGCGAATAGGAGTCGCTACGTTGTTTATAAGTTCTTGTATGCTCATTCAATTGGTGGTAATTTTGTTTACACCTCGAATTGAGAAATATACGCAAGATGCGGCGATAGAATTCTACAAAGAGAAGGCAGTTGAAGAGTGTTATATTCAGACTTTGGGATTTAAAAGTTACGCACCCTTGTTTTATGGGGAGAAATCTCATGATTTAAAACCTCTTTCAACAGAAACCTTGTTAAATGAATACGTTAAGGAGGCTGTTTATTTTGTTTCTAAAATAGATCGAAAAGATGAGTATTTGGAAATGTATCCTCAATTGGAGCTTTTAAGAGAGAAAAATGGCTTTGTTTTTTATCGTAAACGAGTCTATTAATGTTTAGCATTGGTGGGTATCGGGAGTAGTTTGATGAAGGATTTGAAATGGGAATATTTTTGAGTGTGATAAACTCGCAATTTTTTCAAGAAAACATTTTCCTTTTAAAAATAAAACATTTACCTTTGCAAGCCAAAATTAAAGAGAAATGTACGCAATAGTAGAAATAGCTGGACAACAATTTAAAGTAGAAGAAGGTAAGCAAATATTTGTTCACCGTCTTGAAGGTAATGAAGGCGATAAGGTTGAATTTAACCAAGTTTTGTTCAAAGCTGACGGTGATAAAGTAAGTGTAGGTACGCCGACATTGAAATCAAAGGTTTCTGCGAAGATTGTAGAACATTTGAAAGGCGATAAAGTAATCGTTTTCAAAAAGAAAAGAAGAAAAGGATATAAAGTGAAAAACGGTCATAGACAATATTTGACCAAAGTAGCTATTGAAAAAATTTCGTAAGAAAAATAAAAAATAAAAAAAAATGGCTCACAAGAAAGGTCAAGGTAGTTCTAGGAACGGACGTGAATCGGAAAGTAAGAGATTAGGAGTGAAATTGTTTGGAGGTCAAACAGCTATTCCTGGGAATATATTAGTCCGTCAAAGAGGAACGAAATTCCATGCGGGTACCGGAGTGGGTATGGGGAAAGATCACACTTTGTTCGCAAAAGATGTTGGTTTAGTTACCTTTTCTACCAAGAAAGGAAACAGGAGATATATTTCTGTACTTCCTGTTCAATCAGAAGCAGTTGTTAAGGAAGTTGTAAAGAAAAAAGCAGCACCTAAGAAAATTGAAAAAGTAGAAGCAGCACCTAAGAAAGCACCTGCTGCCAAGAAAGTGGCTGCTCCAAAGGCTGAGAAAGCGCCTGCTGCCAAGAAAGCACCTGCTGCCAAGAAAGCCAAGAAAGGTGATGAGTAGATAATATTGAATGGATAGGATCTGGCTTTAAAAGAGATTTAATGCCTAATTCTTACAATCAAATTTTATAGATTAAAATAAAGGCTCTTGATAGGAGCCTTTTACTTTTTATATGAGTAGAATATTAGCTATAGATTATGGTAAACGTCGAGTTGGTGTAGCTGTGACAGATCCCTTGCAAATCATTTGTACGGGGCTTCCTACGGTCCCAAATAAGGAAATATTTACGTTTATAAAGAACTATTTGGCTAGCGAAGAAGTTGAATCCTTTGTGATTGGTGAGTCTAAGAACTTGGATAATACCAAATCACAAGTAGCAGATGACATAGAATCATTTGCAAAAAAGTTAGAGAAACAATACCCTCACATACCTATTCATTGGGTCGATGAAAGATTTACATCCAAAATGGCTAAACAAAGTATGTTGATGAGTGGAATGAAAAAGAAAAAGAGAAGGCAAAAAGAGATTGTAGACGAAATTAGTGCTACAATAATTCTTCAAACTTACTTGGAAAAAACGCAGTTATGATATTACCTATAATCGCTTATGGAGATCCTGTTTTAAAGCGAATCGCTGATGAAATTGACGCAGACTACCCTGGATTACAAGAATTGATTAGCCATATGGAAGAAAGTATGGAACATGCTAGTGGTGTTGGACTCGCAGCTCCACAAATTGGTAAATCTATTCGACTTTTTTTGGTTGATAGTACCTTAATGATGGACGAAGGGGAAGAGGAGAATGGCATACAAGAAGTATTTATCAACGCTGAAATAATAGAGGAAAAAGGAGAAGAATGGGCCTTTGAGGAGGGTTGCTTGAGCATTCCTGACATTCGAGAAGATATCTTACGTAAAGACACTATTACCATCAAATATTTTGACAAGGAGTTTAAAGAACATACAAAGACCTTTGATGGGCTCACCGCTCGGGTTATTCAACATGAATATGACCATATCGAAGGGGTATTGTTCGTGGATTATCTGAAGCCCTTAAAAAAGAAGTTACTCCAAAAAAGACTAAGAAGAATTAGTGAGGGGAAAATTAGTGTAAAGTATAGAATGCGATTTCCGAAGCTTGCTCGTTAGAGATTTAATCCATTTTACGGGCCTTATACCGCTTTTTACTTTTCTTCAGCTTATCTGCGGTAATCTCCGTGTATTCAGATCTGTTTTTAAAGATATCTATAGCTGCAAATAAAGCATTGCGCATGGATCGCTCAGATGCTAAGTTTTTACCTGCGATATCATAAGCTGTGCCATGGTCAGGAGATGTTCGTACCAAGTCTATCCCACCTGTATAATTGACTCCATCATCAAAGGTAAGTGCTTTAAACGGAGCTAAACCCTGATCGTGATAAATAGCTAATATAGCATCAAAGTTTTTGTAGTTTCCTGACCCAAATAAGCCATCAGCAGCATAGGGTCCTAATGCTAAAATCCCATTCCTGTAACTTTGATTAATAGCAGGAATAAGTATTTCTAATTCCTCAGAACCAATAAGTCCTTTATCTCCAGCATGCGGATTTAATGATAAAACAGCAATCTTGGGTTTGTTGATAAAGAAGTCTTTAATAAGGGATTTATTTAGTTGCTCAATTTTATTCTGCACAATGATTTTTGTCAATTTACTAGAAATCTCATTTACAGGTATATGGTTAGTCACTAAGCCTAGTCGTAGGTTTTCCGCAAATAAAATCATAATACTATCCTCTGCACCTGTGAATGCTGCAATGTATTCCGTATGGCCTGAAAACTTGCCTTCTGCTGCCTTTGCTACTGTACTTTTGTTAATCGGAGCCGTGAGAATCGCATCTATTTTTCCATCTTTCCAATCAACCAATGCCTTGTCTATTGCATTTAATGCATATTGACCCGCAATTTCTGTTTCCTCGCCAACTTCAATGACGGGTATTTCATCAATAGTACTAACTACATTTGTCTGCTTTTCCATAAGCTTAGACCAATCGGTGAGTTTGCTATATCTAAATTTAGTGTTGTCTAATAACTTCTTGTAATGTGATAAAACTCTTGTAGATCCATAGACCACGGGTGTGCAATATTGGTAAATCTTTTCATTCGAGAGCATTTTAATAATAATCTCTGGACCTACACCATTAATGTCTCCGATCGTTATCCCTATTTTTGGTTTTATATCTTGCATTAGTTCTTGGTTCTATTCTTAATGAAATTGTAAAGTAAACGAACTCCTACTCCTGTTCCATTTTTTCCTCTGTAAGAGTCTGGAGATTTCAAAAATGCAGCTCCTGCAATATCAATATGCATCCATGGATAGTCAACGAAGTGCTGTAAAAACATTCCAGCGGTTGTTTGACCAGCAAAGGCTCCTCCAAGGTTGTTGATGTCTGCTATTTCAGATTTAAGCATTGTCTCGTATTCTTCCCACATCGGAAACTCAACTAAACGTTCATGAACAGCTTCACCGCTTTGTTTTAACTGATTTTTCAAGGTATCTGAGGCGTTGCCCATGCAAGCTACTCCGGCAGGGCCTATTGCTCTGGCTGCTGCCCCTGTTAAGGTGGCCAAGTCAATTACGAATTCAGGTTTCAGTTTTTTTGCATAGTGCAAGGCATCAGCTAGCACTAACCTGCCTTCGGCATCCGTATTTAAAACCTCGACCGTTTTTCCACTATACATAGTAAGTACATCTCCAGGTGCAATTGCATCTAAGCCTGGACGATTATCTGTAGCAGGTATCAAACCGATAACATGTATCGGTAGGTTTTGTCCAGCAATGGCGCAGAATGCACCAACAACAGCAGCAGAACCACCCATGTCGCTCTTCATCATATCCATGCTGTTGGCCGTAGGCTTGAGGCTTAGTCCTCCTGTATCATACATGACTCCTTTACCTACAAGGACAATTGGCTGACTATTAACAGCCTTGCTTGATTTGTATTCAAGGATGTTAAATGTCGGTTCTTGGATGCTTCCTTTATTCACACCAAGTATTCCTCCCATTTTTTCTTTTACAATTCGCTCTTTTTCCCAAACTTTTAAATTAAACCCATATTGTTTACCTAAGCGCTTGATTTCTTTCGAATATTGTTGGGCATTCAGGAAACTATGCGGCTCATTAACCAAAGTTCGCGCAATGCATGTTGATGCTATAATGTTGACTAATTCATTCATATCAGCTTTCGCGATATCAGTTGTGTGAAGGTTTATCTTTTTTGCTATTTTTTTGGCTTTGTATTTTTCAAATGCATACGAAGAGAGTCCAATACCCTCTATAAAAGCGAAAAGTCCTTCCTTACTCGCTGTAGAGTTTATATTCCAATTTTGGAGGGCTAATCCACTTGCTAATTTGTACAACTGCTCACCACTTTTTCTGCACTTTTCCAATTGCTCTTCAGCTTTCACAATTACCGTTGTACCCTTTTCATTAGTAAAGTGAAAGAAGTTTTTATCCTTGGCTGATTTAATCGCTTTTACTTGATATGCATCTAGATTATTTTTTGCTTTCAGGTTTGAAAGAAAATAAATAGTGTTCGCCGTTTTACTGTCTAATTTGTTGCTAATGCTAAAATGTTCCATAGAAATCCTTAAATAGTCTGCAAAAATAGCAATATTTGTCACCTAAATAAGAATACTTGGCAAAACATAAGCACATCCATTTAAATAAATCATTAGGGCAACACTTCCTGAAAGACGATTACGTTTTAACCCAAATTTATGAATCTATTTTGGAAAATACGCAGGGTCTGCCTTTATTGGAAGTTGGGCCAGGTGCCGGTGCATTGAGTGGATATTTACAGGAACAAAAGAAATATAAATTAGTTGAATTTGATTCTCGTTGGGTAAAGCATTTAAAGGAGGAATACCCTGATTTGCAAGATGAAATTATTCAGGCAGACTTTTTACAAGCCTCTCTTAAAGAATTTTTTGATGAGCCCTTTGCTGTAGTTGGCAACTTCCCATACAACATATCTTCTCAAATTGTCTTTAAAATCATTGATAACAAAGAAACCGTTCCCGTAATGCTCGGAATGTTTCAAAAAGAGATGGCGCGACGAATTTGTGCAAAAGAGGGGAGTAAGGAGTTTGGTATTATAACTGTGCTTACTCAATTATTTTACGAAACTACTTATCTTTTTGACGTGCCAAGAGAAGCCTTTAATCCTCCTCCAAAAGTGATGAGTGGAGTTATGGTAATGAAAAGAAGAAAAACAGACTTCGCGGTAAACCCTGTATTTTTTAAAACTATGGTAAAACTTGCATTTAATCAAAGACGCAAAACCTTGAGAAATAGTTTGAAACAATATATTAATAACGACGAGGTCAAGGCGCTCGAGGTCTTTAATCTTCGTCCAGAGCAAGTTTCACTAGACGGTTTGATTAATTTGGCAAACATCTTAGAATTGTATAATTAATGAAAGCACTTATCACCGATCATGTGCACCCGATATTGTTGGAGAAATTTGACAAGGCAGGAATCTCAAGCACCTATTTGCCAAAAATAAACCAAAAAGAAGTGGAGTCGATGATTAAGGACTTTGAAATCTTGGTTATTAATAGCAAAATAACAATCGAAAAAAACTTTTTGAATAAAGCGACCAGACTTAAAGTCATTGGTCGATTGGGAAGCGGATTGGAAATAATAGATTTAAAGGCAGCAGAAAAAAATGGAGTGCTCGTTTTTAATTCTCCAGAGGGGAATCGAGATGCAGTAGCAGAGCATGCCGTCGGTATGTTACTCGCCTTGTTCAATAATTTAAATCGAGCCCACCGCGATGTGGTCCATTTTAACTGGGACAGAGAAGCAAATAGGGGGGAGGAGTTAATGGGGAAGACGGTTGGAATTATTGGCTTTGGAAATACGGGACAAGCCCTAGCAAAAAAAATAAGTGGTTTTGGCGTGGAGACTTTATTTTACGATAAATATGCAACTATGGATAACAACCATTTTGCAAGAGGTGTTGGTTTAGATGAGCTTCAAGAAAAAGCAGATATCATTTCCTTTCACGTGCCTTACAATAAAGAAACACATCACTATTTGAATGATTCTTTTGTGGATAAGATGAAAAAGGATTTTTACCTGATAAATACTTCAAGAGGAAAAGTTGTTTGCAAGGACGCCTTATTAAAGGCTTTGGGAAGTTCAAAAATAAAGGGTGCTTGTTTGGATGTTTTTGATAATGAAAATATCCAAAGCTATTCCGTTGAAGAGAAGGCTTATATCAATGCATTTAATCAATCAGGATGCGTCATACTCTCTACACATGTTGCGGGATGGACGAGACAATCAAAAATTAGATTAGCTGAAATTTTAAGCCATAAAATTCTTGCAACATTGCCTTAAAAGTTGTTCTTTATTAGAACTGTTAATAAAACTTAAAAACTTTGACAAATAAATGAGTTTTGTTTCTTAGAAATTTATTTAACTTTGGCGTGTTGTTAAAATAATGTTAAACAATTAAATATGCAGAAAAATTATTTTTTAGTACTCATGTTTTCCTTGCTTTCCTTAGGCTTATTTGCCCAGAGTGGAGAGATTAGTGGTAAGATTACGGATGAGAATGGCGAGGGTGTCCCATTTGCATCGGTTGCAATTGTTGAAAATGGTTCGCCGACAGGAGTTGGCGCTACTACCGATTTCGATGGGTTTTATTCAGTTAAACCCTTAAGTCCCGGAAAGTACGATGTGCAGTTTTCCAATATAGGATACACGACCATTCGTGAAGTAGGGGTTGTGGTTAAGAATGACCAGACCACTTATATGGACAAAAAACTATCGCCTTCAGAACAAATAATTGAAGAAGTTGTCGTGATCCAATATAAGGTGCCATTAATCGATGCTGGTGAAACCTCATCTAAAAATACAGTTACTGCAGAGGATATTGCTGATTTGCCTACAAGAAATATTCAGAATATTGCCTCAACCACAGCCGGTGTTCAGCAATCAGATAAAGGTGGTGGAATTAATATTAGAGGGGGTAGAGGTGATGCTATTGTTTATTATGTAGATGGAATACGTGTGAGTGGTAACGTGAATCTTCCTGTTTCTGCTATTGAGCAAATAGATATTATTACTGGTGGGGTATCCGCTAAGTTTGGTAATTCAACTTCAGGAGTAATTAATATTTCTACGAAAGGAGGAGCTAAGAAACTTACAGGTGGAGTTGAAGTTCAGTCATCTTTGGATAGATGGAGGTTTGATCTTGTGAATGTTAATTTATCTGGTCCCTTAGTGAAAAACGCTGCCGGTCAAACGGTTGTTGGTTACTCGTTGAATGGAGAATACCAAAGACAAAAAGATTCAAGACCTGCTGCTGTAGATATGTATAAAGTGAAAGATGATTTATTTACAAGTCTTCAAGAAACTCCATTAGCACTTAATGAAGAAGGGAACTTAATCGTAAGATCGGAGCAACTGACATTTGATTCTTTAGAAGTAAACAACATTAAAAGAAATACAGTTGACAATCAAGCAAGGTTTAACGGAAAGTTAGATTTTAGACTAGGAAATGGCAAATATTTAGCTATTGGGGGGAATATGGATTACAAATATTACCATAGATGGATCGAGCAATACTCTTTATTGAACTTTGAAAACAACCCATTATATATTGAGCAGAATTACAAAACATTCATTCGATTCACGCAAAACTTCAATAAAAATCTAGAGGAAGGACAAAGACAAGGAGCTATTCAAAATGCTTTTTATCAATTACAGTTTGATTTCGAGAAATATAAAAGAGAGTATGAAGATGATAGTCATGGTGACGATTATTGGGCATATGGATATATTGGAAAGTTTGACGTAGAAAGAGCGCCAGTTTTCTCACCAAATGCGGATGAAGAATTTTGGGAATTGAGCAACTATTCGGATACAGCTGTGTATTTTACTCCAAGTGATGTTAATCAACAGGGAGCGAATTTCACTTCTGCTTATTATGATTTATTAGGTACTCCGGGTGCAAATGGACAGAATTATGTAGCTGGAGGTATTGCTGATTTGCAAGCCACTCAATCACTAGTAAATGGAGAAAGAGCTGAAATACCTTACAATATTTGGTATAATACAGGTCGCCAATATAATGGAACTGGAACTGATAATGATGACGAGAAATATAGATTTCAAATCAACTCAGGTTTTGATATTTTGAAGCCTGGTGCTGAAAGTAGAAACAAGCATTCACTTACTTTTGGGGTGGAGTACGAACATAGAGTGATGAGAAAATATTCAGTTTCTCCGCTTTCTTTATGGGATGCTGCAAATGCCAATGTGAATAATCACTTAGAATTTGATACAGACAATCCTTTTTTCTACAACAATGGGGTACTTACGCCTGTTGCAGGAGCGCCAATTTACTTCAGTGATTCGATATTCTATGAATATGAAAGTGTACCTTTTAATGAAGATGGAGATCGAGTTCAATCGTATTTTGATGAAAATTTCAGGGCAGCAAATGGTGTTGCTGATAATGAGTTCATTAATGTATCTAGTTTTCCTTTAGAAGCTTTTGATATTAACCACTTTAGTTCTGATGAGCTAATCGGTGTTTTGTACAATGGAACTACACCGGTTGGACGAAGTTACCGAGGTTATGATGTATATGGAAACAGAACATCAGGAAATGTAAGTTTTGAAGACTTCTGGAATAAAACAGATGAAAATGGAGTAAAAACAAGACCTGTCGCACCGTTTACACCAATATATGCTGCTGGTTACATCGAGGATAAGTTTCAACTGAAGGATCTTACTTTTAGACTAGGCTTCAGAGTGGATAGGTTTGATGCAAATCAAAAGGTCTTACAAGACCCTTATTCTGTTTTTGGTTCATTGACCGCTTCAGAGTTTGGATTGGATAACAAACCGGCTAACATTGGCGATGACTATGCTGTTTACACAAGTGATGGAACCACAGGCGGTTCAATTGTCGGATATCGAGATGGTAACACTTTTTATGACAGTGAAGGTGTGCAAGTAAGAAATTACAACTCTTTAGGTTCTAGTCAAGCTGTACCGGTTAAGTCTGAGGAGCAGGGAGACAACACTAGAGACGAAGATTATCGTTTAGACTTAGCATTTGAAGATTACAAAGCTGCCTATGTTTTTATGCCGCGTTTGCAGTTTTCATTTAATATCACGGATAATGCGTTATTCTTTGCTCACTATGATGTTCTTTCTCAAACACCTCAGTCGAGAATAAGTGGAGGATTTATAGTGAATAGATCAATAGGAAGTCCTATGGATTATTACTTCTTCGATCAAATTGGAGGAAGTACAATTAATAATCCAAATCTAAAACCAGAAACTACTGTAGATTTTCAATTAGGATTCAAGCAAAAAGTTTCAGCATCTTCAGCAATTACATTCACTGCCTATTATAAAGAGTTTAAGGACCAGATACAGGTAAGACGGTTGGATGGAGTGAATGGCGCTCAAGGTAATCTATACTACACATATGATAACATTGATTTTGGTAATACTAAAGGCTTCGAATTCGGATATGACTTAAGAAGAACTAAAAATATTAGAATTACAGCTAACTACACCTTGCAGTTCGCTGAAGGAACAGGAAGTGATGATGGAACGCAGTTGCAAGTGGTTAGGAACTCTGGAACAAACTTCCGTTCAGTGAATCCTTTGGATTTTGATTCTCGTCACTCGATGAATGTCTCTTTTGACTACAGATTCAGCGATGGAAAAGAATACACCGGTCCTGTCACTAAAAAAGGGAAGCAAATCCTTTCAAACTTTGGTGTGAATGTTCTTGCTCAAGCTCGTTCAGGTACTCCTTATACAAGGCAAGAGAATCCAACAGCTGATGGGCTTGTTACGGGATCAAGAAAAACAACTCTAGGATATATTAATGGATCAAGAATTGGTTGGAATTTTAGAGCAGATTTAAAAATTAGTAAATCATTCACGCTTGAGTTGTCTAAAAGCAATGAAGACAAACCTGGGAAGAAACTATACTTTGATCTATATCTATGGGTTGATAATATTATCGGAACAGCAAATGTATTGAACGTATACCGATATACTGGCTCAGCTGGCGATGATGGATGGTTAGACAGTTCACTTGGCCAATTAGCTACGGATGCGGCTGTCTCCCCAACTTCATACAGAGATTTATATAACGCAACGATTAATTCACCGAGTAACTACACCGCTCCAAGAAGAATTTACTTGGGAGCATCGGTTAACTTTTAATATTTAAGAAGATAAAGACATGAGAAAATTAGTGTATTTAGTTTTAGTATTAAGCATAGCAAACTTTGCTAGTGCAGAAAAACATATTGTTGGAAATAGCTCGAACAATAGTTCAAACGGTGGAGGTAAAACAGGTGTGTTTGATTGTTCTCCCTCAACTTCTCAAATTGATTTAGATATCAATAATGTGAGAGCAAGAATTCTAGGTGGTGGAGATTTTTGGTGGGATGGTGTTGAAACAGCCAAATATGAAATTCCAAAAGTAGATCCTGCTTCTGGAGCAACTCCAATCAATGCCTTGTTTGCCGGAGCTTTGTGGTTTACTGGTTTAGACAATGGGGGAAACCTACAGTGTGCTGCGCAAACTTACAGAAATCAAGGACATGACTTTTTTACAGGTCCATTATATGGCAACTTCGGAGAAGTTTCATTTGATGAATGTGCAGCATTTGATGAACATTTTAAGGTTTATGGTTCAGATATAAACAGAATGAGAGGACTTTTTACTGGTGGTAATACGGTGACTAAATCTGATATTCTGGCATTGAAAGATCAAGGTGATCCAAATAGTGATCCCTTGCAAATTTTAAGATGGCCGGGTAAAGGAAATCCATATTATTTGGAGAATGAAACAGATAAATATTACAACGAAGGTTCTTTAGCGCCGTTTTTTGACGTTGATGGAAATGACATTTATGATCCTACAAAAGGTGATTTCCCTATTATTGGTGTTTCCGATAATGGTGTTTTGACTGAAAATTTCGCAGATCAAATGATTTTCTGGGTAATTAACGACAATGGAAATATTCATGGTCGTACCGGAGGTACTCCAATGGGAGTTCAAGTAAATTGCTTAGCATTTGCTTATCAAACTGCAGATGCCTTAAATGATATGACTTTCTATACGTTTGAGATAATTAAAAAATCACCAAATCCATTGTTTGAGACCTATATGGGAGTTTTTGTAGATCCGGATATGGGGGATTACTCTGATGATATGGTTGGTTGTGATACAACTCGTGAAATGGGATATATTTATAACCAAAATGCAGTTGATTTGCAGTATGGCGCTAATCCACCCATTTTAGGTATCGATTATTTTGAAGGACCTTTGGATGATAATGGAAACCAGTTAGGTTTATCTTCTTTTGTTTTCTTTATCAATAGTGGACCAACAATACAGCAAGATCCTGATGATGCTCCAGAATTTAGGAATTTCCAAACTGGAAAATGGAAAGATGGTTCGCCAATTACTTTCGGTGGAAATGGTGTAGGTGGACCTACCCCTACTAATTATTGTCTTTCAGGAAATCCAAACAATCCTGCTGAATGGTCAATCGCTCAAACAGCTCAATTAACTGGCGATGATTACAGATTTGTTCAAAATTCAGGACCCTTTACATTGCAGCCAGGTGATCCTCAGAGGATTTCTATAGGTGCTCTCACAGTATTTCCCGATAATTATGATGGAACACCTGATATAGAAAAAGAACTAGGAATAGCGGATGATTTAGCACAAAACTTGTTTGATAATAATTTTGATATCATTGATGGTCCAGATGCTCCAAGTTTAGCTATTCGTGAATTGCCAAACGAATTAGTAATTAACTTGCTCAACGAGCCGAGTTCAAACAATTTTGGAGAATCTTATAATGAGCCGCATGCCTTGCCTGATAATGGAAGTGTAGGGAATGACTCTTTATATAGATTTCAGGGATATTTGGTATATCAATTGAAAACTGACAAGGTTACCGCTCAGGATTTAGACGATGACGGTCAGGCTAAATTGATTTTTCAAGCGGATTTGAAAGATGATTTATCCGATATATATGATTATTCAGATAATGGAGTTGGATCCTACAATGCGAATCTAAAAGTGTCTGGCGTAAATGATGGAATATCTAGAAACTTGATTATCACTGAAGATGCATTCGCAACGGGTGAAAAATTCCTAGTAAACAATAAAAAATACTATTTTGCAGCGGTTGCATATGCTACTACCGAGTATAATCCTTTTCCTATTATTCCAACCTTACCTGAATTAGAAATATTTAAGCAAGGTAGAGGGAACTTTAAAATTTATTCTGCGATTCCTCATCAAATTGATTCACGTAATGGAGGTACAATTCTTCAAGCCGAAGCAGGAGATGCCTTGTCAGTGTTTAGATATGAGGGTGAAGGAAATGGAGGTGTTGCCATTCGGTTATCAGAAGCAAGTGAGCAAGCTATTCTAGAGCCACCATTTTACTTTGAAGATATTATTGAGTACCAGTTAGGCTTTGATCCAATCAAAGCAAAAGTAATAGATCCTCTAAAATTGCAAGAAGTACAATTTGAATTGGTATTTGAATCTTACGAGTTATCAGTAGATACAATTATCGGTGCAGATACGACTTTCACTTATACCTCTTCTACTAGTTTTGCTGATAGTAGTTATTGGAAGATATATGTAAGGAATAATCAAGGAACTCCAATTGACACTATTTTTGCTGAGAGGAGTTTTGATAGACAATACGAACAGGTGATATCGGAATACGGAATTTCTGTAAATGTTAATCTTCCTGCTCCTGGTAATATTAATTTAAGAAATGGCGTGGGCGTTTATTCACCAATTTCTAGTTTACTTACTTTTGAAGACCCTACAAAAAAATGGTTGAGTAATATAAAGGATGAAGGCTTCCCAACACCGACTAACTGGATAAGAGATGGTTCAGGTATAGGATCTACTTTTCCTGGTATTTTCGATTCTCATCAATATGATGAATTGACAGGAGGTTTAGATACGGTTTTTTATGACCCATCTACATCCACTACTCCATCTTTGTATGGTACTAGTTTGTTGGATGGCTCTGTAGCTCCATATTGCTTGGCTTCTAATTATGCTAACCCAAGTGTTGGAAATCCTCCAGTGGTTGCAGAAGGTCGACCTGAGTACTTATTTGGTCCAGCCTTCCGTTGGGATGTCTGGGATGTTTCAGGCATTACTAATGAAGTGAGAAATCCTGTAAATACATTGGATGAGTTGAGAAGTGTTACTATAGTATTCTCAAATAATCCAGCTGAGTGGTCAGATTGTGTTGTTTTTGAAACTGGAGATCGAGTAGATTTCACTAGTCAAAATGTACCTAAAGGTATGTTGCGTGCCGATAATGCCTCTGGTCCATCCATTGGTAAATTTCCAGGCTATGCGATAAACTTAGAAACTGGAGAGCGTTTAAATATAGCGTTTGGAGAATCTTCTGAATTAGCAGCCTACAGAGGTGCTGATCAACTATGGAATCCTACAAACGATGTTGAAGATGCGAATACGCCAGTTCCAGGTTTGGATGCTTCTTACAAAAATCCAATTTGGGGAGGTAAGCATTATGTATACGTGTTTAATACAAGATATGATAACGGTGCAGCGGTTTACAATGCCTTGACTTCAAATTCGATTAACACTGCTCCAAATCAACAAATCCCATCGGCTATAGCAGATGTGTATGAAGATATAATGTATACTTTCATTCCTTTGGTAAATGAAGAATATACATTTATTAACCCAACTGATATTCCTACTAAAGCAAGAATTGATATTAATGTTGATAGGTCTTTCACTTCTTTTGCAACATCAGAAACATCTACACCAGAAGGGAATGCAAGTTTACCGCGATATAGATTTAGTACTGAAGGTTTATCTCCTTTAGAAAACCAAGCGGAATTGGCAGAGTCTGTGTTAAGTAATATCCGAGTAGTACCTAATCCTTATTACGCATTTTCAACCTATGAGGAAAATCAAGTAGATAGTGAAGTGAAAATTATCGGATTGCCAGATAGATGTATTGTTAGCATATTTACCTTGGATGGTAAATTGGTTCGACAATTTGATAGAGCAGTAGGTGCTTCATCAAGTACATCTTCAAACCGTCAAGAATTATCAGATGGTCAACCAACTAACTCTGGAATTAACTTGGATAACTCAATCTCTTGGGATTTGAATAATACGCAGAGAATTCCAATTGGAAGTGGGTCGTATATTATTCATATCGATGCTTTTGAGTTAGGTGAGGAGGTAGTTAAAGCTGCCGTATTCATGCGACCAACAGATGTAAGTAACTTCTAAATAGATTTAAACTTTTTTAAAATAGTAATATGAAAAGATTTTTAATTGTAGTATTAGCTTTAATTTCTACTAATGTTTTTGCAGGAAACCCTGACCGTATTGGAGAAAATGGCGCATACCAATTGCTGATAAATGGATGGCCACGATCTACTGGATTCTGGGATATGTATACAGCTAGAATTACAGGAGTAGAATCCATGCGTTTGAATCCTGCAGGATTAGCTCACGTAAGAAAAATGGATGTTGTTCTTGCTCAAACGCTTTGGTTTCAAGGATCTCAAACTCAGGTTACTCAAGCAGGTTTCGCGGGTAAACTTGGTGATGATAATGTTATAGGTTTGGAACTAATGTCACTAAATACCGGTGACTTCTTTAGAACTACAGAGTCAAATCCAGACCCCAATAATGGTCTGGGAACATTTAAACCAAGATATTTGAATTTGGGTGTAACTTTTGCTCGTACGTTTTCTAATAGAATCTATGGTGGGGCAACTATCCGTTTGATTTCGGAAAGTATAGAAAATATTCGTTCTATGGGATTTGCACTAGATGCAGGTTTGCAATATATTCTTGGTAAAAAAGAAAATTTGCGCTTCGGAGTAAGTATCAGAAACCTAGGGACGCCAATGAAATATAGTGGTGACGGTTTTACTTTTCGAGGTGTTAGAGGTGGAAACGAATTTGATGGGACACAGTCAGCAGTAACACAGAAATACGAATTACCTGCCCAGTTAACTATTGGTGCATCTTATGATTTCTGGATTGGACCTGATTTTAAATGTGCAGGTGCTTATAATTTACATCGTCTTACGCTAACCGGTCAGTTTACTTCAAACACTTATGGTAAAGATAATTTTGGTGGAGGTGCTGAGTATTCTTTCAAGGAAGTGTTTATGGTAAGAGGTGGTTATCGTTATGAGTCAGGTCTACTGAAACCTGATGAAAGAACGAGTGCTTATACAGGTATTTCTGCAGGCATGTCTATTGAAGTCCCTTTTAAAGAAAATGGTCCATCAATGGGTATTGATTATTCCTACAGAACTTCTGATCCTTTTGGAGGAACGCATAGTATTGGCCTTCGTTTTGCATTAGGGGAAGGAGAAGATCCTTGCGGTGATGAAGAAGGTGGTAAGGATGCGATGGATTCTGAGAAAAAGAAGAAAGGAAAATCGGTTAAGCTTTCAAAAAGTGAAACAGCCTTGATAGAATCAGTAGCAGCTTCAATTAATTTTGAAACAGGAAGTGATGATCTAACGGAGGCGTCTAAAGCCGTATTGAATCAATTAGCTGAATTAATGAAGGATAAAGAAAAAGCATTTTTAAACATTGCCGCTTATACGGACAACGTAGGTAATGATGATGATAATTTGCAATTATCTAGAGAAAGAGCTTTTGCTGTTAAAACATACCTTAAGGGAAAAGGTATAGATAGCGATAGAATGAAGGCAAAGGGTCTTGGTGAAGCTGATCCAATAGCGGTTAATGATACAGAAGAGGGTAGAGCTCAAAATAGAAGAGTAGAGCTTTCTATTAATTAATAAAATATTAATTTTACAAACTGAAAAGCGTTTCTACCTCGGGTAGAAACGTTTTTGTTTTTTAAATTACTTGCACTATGAGTTACATATATTTGTCAAAAGAAGGTTTTGAGAAGCTAAAAGCTGAGTTACATATTTTAAAAACTAAAGGAAGATCTGAAGCAGCTCAAGCAATAGCTGAGGCAAGAGAGAAAGGGGATTTATCGGAGAATGCAGAATATGATGCAGCTAAAGAGGCTCAAGGTTTGTTGGAGAAGAAAATAGCTGAGTTAAATGATTCATTCTCTAGAGCTCGAATTTTAGATAAGTCACAATTGGATACTTCTAAGGTTGTTTTAATGAGTAAGGTGAAAGTGCGTAATGTGAAAATGAATAAAGAGTTTTCTTATCAAATAGTGGCTGGGCCTGAAGCAGATTTGTCACTAAATAAGATATCTGTGGACTCACCAATAGGCAGTGGCTTACTTGGGAAGAAGGAAGGAGATGTAGCCAATATTCAAGTTCCAGCAGGAAGTGTTGAGTTTGAAATAATCTCAATCAGTTTCTAAATGAGTGTGTTTACCAGGATTGTTAAGGGGGAAATCCCATCTTATAAAATTGCGGAAACAGCAGATTGCTATGCTTTTTTAGATATCAATCCTTTGGCCAAGGGCCATACGCTTGTTATTCCCAAAAAAGAAGTAGATTATCTTTTTGATTTGGATGATGACTTGTTTCAATCCTTACAACTTTTTGCCAAACGAGTATCAATGGCAATCAAGGAGGTGGTTACTTGTGAGAGAATTGGTGTGGCAGTAATTGGACTAGAAGTTCCTCATGCGCACATCCATTTAGTGCCTATCAACAGTATTGGAGATCTTAATTTTTCAAAGCCTAAATTGATTGTGAATGCTGAAGAAATGCAAGCCATAGCCAAGGAAATTACGAAGGCATACGATTTAAATAACTAGGATTTAATTCTTCCTGGATTGTCTTTAATAAATCCTTCCCAACCTTTACTTGATTTTGAAGTATTGATTCTACCTGAAGTTTGAAAATAATGACAAACTGCTACAGCTAATCCATCAGTGGCATCCAGATTTTTCGGCATCTCCTTAAACTTACAGACACTTTGCAGCATGGATGCAACTTGTTCCTTGCTCGCATTACCATTACCCGTTATAGCCTGCTTAATTTTACGGGGAGCATATTCTTCAATAGGAATATCACGGGTTAAAACCGCAGCCATACTTACTCCTTGAGCTCGACCTAATTTTAGCATAGACTGAACATTCTTTCCAAAAAAAGGTGCTTCAATTGCACATAAATCAGGCTTATATTCATCTACTATATGTTGAACACGTTCAAATATATATTTAATTTTCAATTGATGATTACTGTATTTGCTGAGGTTGACACTGCCTAATGCTATAAGTTCAATTTGCTTATTTCGAATCCGAATAACGCCATATCCAAATATACTTGTACCTGGATCAATTCCTAAGATAATAGTTTCATTCTCTGACATACATACATTTAATTGATAAGAATAATTTATCTTTAAGCGAGAACCCCCTAAAGCTTGAAATCACCTACTTTACATAATGTATTAACTAATCTATTAAAGGTAATACTCTTTGTGGTATTGTTTGGTCTTATTTATTGGCAAATTGACTCAAGATCTTCAGAATTTAATTTAATAGAGAAATTTCAGGAAAGTTTTAGTTGGAGACAATTCCCCTTCCTTCTGGCTGCTATATTATTGATGCCGGTTAATATCTTTCTAGAAAGCACCAAATGGAGAATGTTTGTGAATGAATTCCTTCCTGATTTTGACATTGGGGATGCTTTAAAAAGTATGCTATGTGGAAGTTTCTTTGGTTTTATTTCTCCAAATCGAGTAGGGGAGTTTTTAGGCCGATTAAAGAGAATGCCAAAAGAATCTCGATCGAGGTCCTTAACCGCCGGTTATTGGGGCGGTTTAGCTCAGTTCATTGTCACCTTTAGTTTCGGTGTATATATGGGAGGGCGCACAATCATGCATTATGCCGACCTAAAATCTTTAGATATATATACCATTCCATTTGCATTGGGTATTATTCTTACTTCAAGTTTGGTTTATTTCAATTTAAAATGGGTGCTATCCAAAGTTTCTAGAATTGGATTTTTGAATAAAATAACGATTAAATATCCTATAGAATATGATGTCCCTAAGATGAAACTGCTGTTAATTTTAGTCGTCACTCTATTTAGATACTTGGTTTACGTTTCGCAATATGTCTATTTGCTTTATTTTTTTGGTGTTGACTTACCCTATGAAGTTTTATTCTCTGCAGTTGGATCTATGTTAGTGGTTCATACCTTGTTCCCATCCGTTCCATTTATCGACTTGGGTGTAAAAGGAAATACTTTGGTACTGATTTTAAGTCGGCATTCTTCCAATGAATTGGGAATGGTTCTAGCAGTTTTTACTATTTGGATAGTTAATATAATAATACCTGCTATTGTCGGGTATTACTTTTTCATTTCGGGAAGGAAAAAGTTAAATTAACTTTTTTTCCACATTTCCATATTTTTATTAACGTTGCATGTGTACTCTTTTGTTTCTAACTTTATTAGAAATCTGGGAGAATAAGTTCTAATTTTATTGAATCAATTAGTGATTCAATTCATTCTTTTATCCTAAGCAAAAAACCATGAAAGAAAATCAAGACTTTAACAAACGATTAAATGAAGCCATAAAAAAGGGTAGAGATAAGAAATCAGGGGATGGTTTGGAAAATGCTAAAATTCTTCCGCAAGCAAGAGATTTAGAAGAAGCGGTCTTGGGGGCAGTAATGCTGGAAGCAGAAGCATTTGATAAAGTGGTGGAGATAATCAAGCCAGAAAGTTTTTATGTAGATGCACACCTTAAAATTTTTAGAGCTATGCAGAAGCTCTACGAGGAAAATCAGCCCATTGATATTCTTACGGTAAATGAAAAATTGAAATTAACTGGCGACCTCGATATGGTTGGTGGTTCATATTTCATTGCATCTTTAACCAATAAAGTCTCCTCTTCAGCCAATATTGAGTTTCATGCCAGAATTATTGCACAGAAACACTTACAAAGAGAATTGATTAATGTTAGCGGTGAAATGCTTAAAGATGCCTATGATGACACAGTTGATGTATTCGATTTATTAGATAAAGCAGAGGGTGAGTTGTTCGAACTTAGTGAGAACAACATGAAGAAAAATACGGAAAAAATTAGTTCTATACTCCTAGAGGAATTAGAAGAGATTGATCAACGAAGACTAAGAGCGGTCGATGGAGATGTACTCACTGGAGTTGGTTCTGGTTTTACCGAATTGGATAGGTTGACTGCTGGATGGCAAAAATCAGATTTGATTATTTTAGCTGCTCGTCCAGGTATGGGGAAAACGGCTTTTACTTTAGCTTTGGCTAGGAATGCTTCTGTTGATCTAGAAAAACCAGTTGCATTCTTTTCTTTGGAAATGTCGTCTAATCAATTGGTCAGTAGATTGATTTCAATGGAAACTGAAATTGATTCGGATAAGTTGAGAAAAGGTACGTTGCTGGAAAGGGAATGGAAACACCTCACAAAAAATATTGATACTCTCCAAAATGCCCCTCTTTATGTAGATGATACTCCGGCTATTGGCGTATTTGAATTACGTGCAAAGTGCAGACGACTTAAGGCTAAGAATGATATCTCAATGATTGTCATTGATTATCTTCAACTTATGACTGGTGCAAATGATGGAAAGGGGAATGGTAATAGAGAACAAGAAATTTCTTATATCTCTAGATCATTGAAAGGTATTGCCAAAGAACTAAATGTACCTGTTATTGCTCTGTCTCAGCTAAGTAGAGCGGTTGAAACAAGAGGCGGCACAAAAAGACCTATGTTGTCTGATTTGAGAGAGTCTGGGGCGATTGAGCAAGATGCGGACATGGTAATGTTCTTGTATCGACCAGACTATTATGGTATAACGGAAGATGAGGATAACCAGGATTGCAGAGGAATAGCTGAAGTTATTGTGGCGAAGAATAGGCATGGAGCCTTGCGCACAGTCAAGGTTAGATTTGTAGCTAATTTTGCCAAATTTGTCAATCTAGATACTCAATTTATGGAATTGCCACAAGATTACAACAATACCATTACAAAGGGTTCAAGAATGAATGATCCGGAAGATGATAATGATAATGCTGATAATTCAACTCCCTTCTAAATCAGTTAAGTTTTTACTTTTGTGCGAGACGCACGAAGATTATCCCTATTACAATAAAAATAAAATTGGGTATCCATATCCCCCAAAAGGCATCTAAACCTGCATTGGTGGCATAAGTGGTTGTAAATTTTGCGGTTAACTCATAGAGTCCTGCTAAAACAATCGCTGTGACGATATGCAAGCCTAATCCTCCTCGCACTTTACGGGAAGCTAGCGAATATCCTATTATCGTTAGAATAATCAAGCTAAAAACGGAGGCTGTGCGTCGATGTAACTCTAATGAGTAATACACAATGTTATTTTGTCCCGCATCGCGTAAGGTTTGAATATATGCCTTGAGCTCCGGAGTGGTCATTTCATCCTTTGAAGACACTTTGACATCTAAATTTTTTGGAGAAAAGTTTAAAACCGTATCCATGGTATTTCCAAAGATGATTTTTTCCTCGCCATTTTCAAAAGTCCTTATGGTATATGTTTGAATTCGCCAAGATTGGAGTGAATCGATCCAAATTGCTTTGTCAGAATTTAGCTTATAGGTTAATTGATTATTCTCAATATGCTCTAAACTCATTTTGAGTCCAGTATTAGTCTCTGTGGTGAAGCGTGAAAAATATAAATAGGTGTGCTCATCTAATTTTCGATGAACATTCATTAACCAGTAATTTTTCCAAGAGGTTAAATATTCCCATTCAAAAGCTAAGCGATTTTTATTTGCATTTGGAACAAGATAATGATTCGAGTAAAACAAAATACCCCCCAAAATACTGGCACCAATAAAGTAAGGCAGCATTAATCGGTAGAAGCTCACGCCTCCGCTAGTCATTGCAATAATCTCCGAACGTGCAGCTAATTGAGCAGTAAAAAAAACTACTGCAACTAAGACAAAAAATGGCCCCAATAAAGCCGAAATATGAGGAATAAAATTTAAATAGTATTGAGAGAAAATCATTCCCCAACTTGCTTCACTCTTTATGAAATTATCAATCTTTTCAGATAAATCGATGACCACAGCGATCATGACTAATAACATTAGAATGAAAAAGAATGTCCCTAGAAATTTCTTAATAATATAGAGGTCGATTTTCTTCAATGAATGGTAACTTATTTAATAAACTCTTTTTTTTACAATCTAGTACTTACTTGCTTGACCATTTTATCTTTCCAACTTGAAAAGCTTCCTGCGATAATCTGCTTTCGTGCTTCTCCAACTAACCACATGTAAAAACTCAAATTATGGATAGATGCAATTTGACCACCTAATCGTTCTCCGCTAATAAACAAATGGCGCAGATACGCTTTCGAGTGGAATTGACTTGTACTAGAATCACTTTCCGTATCAATTGGACTAAAGTCATCCGCCCATTTTCTATTCTTGATATTTATGAATCCATGCTGTGTAAACAACATTCCGTTTCTTGCATTTCGGGTCGGCATAACACAATCAAACATATCTATTCCTAATGCTATATTTTCTAAGATATTTGCTGGCGTTCCAACCCCCATTAAATAGCGAGGTTTATCACTTGGGAGAATCTCACAAACTACTTCTGTCATGGCGTACATTTCCTCTGCCGGTTCACCCACACTTAGTCCTCCAATAGCATTGCCTTTTCTATTTTTTCCGGCTATGTATTCAGCACTTTGAGCTCTTAAATCTTTATAAGTACTTCCTTGAACGATAGGAAACAATGTTTGTTCGTAATCATATATCCCAGTTGTTTCATCAAATCGTTGGGTACACCTATCTAGCCATCGATGCGTCATGTGCATAGAATCTTTAGCATACTTGTAGTCGCAAGGATAAGGTGTGCATTCATCAAAAGCCATAATAATATCAGCACCGATAATTCGTTGAGTATCCATTACATTCTCAGGAGTAAACAAATGCCTAGATCCATCTATGTGGGATTGAAATTTCACTCCTTCCTCTTTAATTTTACGGGTTCCGGACAATGAATATACCTGATAACCTCCACTATCTGTCAAGATAGGCCTGTTCCATCCAATGAATTTGTGCAAGCCTCCAGCTTTTTTTATGATGTCTAATCCTGGTCTTAAATACAAATGATAGGTATTCCCTAATATGATTTGTGCCATGATTTGCTCTTCCAATTCTTTAAAATGGACGGCTTTTACACTACCTATAGTTCCAACAGGCATGAAAATAGGTGTTTCAATAATTCCATGATCTGTTTGAATGGTGCACGCTCTTGCTTTTGAAAGTTTATCTTTGTGCTGCAAATTAAATTTCATGCCTATATCTTTGTTCGTTTTTACGCTAATATTACTGTTTGGGCTGCTAAGTTATTATTTAATATTTAGTTGTTTAACCCTTCCACAAGAACTTCCTAAACAAAAAGTTTTCATATCGGGAGTATCTATCATAATATGTGCAAAGAATGAACTTGAAAACTTACGGCAGAATATTCCTGCATGGTTAAATCAGCAGCAGGTTGAGTTTGAGTTGATCATAGTAAATCATCAGTCCACTGATGGTTCTAAAGCATATTTAGATGAGTTAAAAAAGCAAGAAGATAGACTAAGAGTTGTGCATATTGAGAGCGATCAAACGAGCGTGTTAAAAGGGAAAAGGTTTCCTTTATCTGTTGGAGTTGAAAATGCTCAATATGATTACTTAGTTTTGAGCGATGCAGATTGCTATCCAAATAGCCTCAATCATTTATTTCAAATAACAAAGCCATTAGCAAGAGGCAAAGACATCGTACTGGGATATAGTCCTTATGAAAGCCGTCCAGGATTTGTTAATCGTTTAGTGCATTATGAAACAACAATTACAGCACTTTTATATCTTTCTTTTGCGCGGATAGGACTTCCATATATGGGGGTTGGACGGAATTTGGCCTATAAAAAGTCCTTGTTAACTAAAGATGTTTTTGATGAAAGCAACTCGGCTCTTGGTGGAGATGATGATCTAATTATTGGTAAAATTGCCAATAAGAAAAATACTGCGATTAGTGTACATCCAGAGACCTTGGTTTACTCGTATCCTCCGGAAAATTTCTCGCAATGGATAAAGCAAAAACAGCGTCACTACAGTACTGCTCGGCATTATGATTACTTCAAAATATTATTAATAGGCGGATTTGCCGGATTTAACTTTCTTTTCTACATTTCCTTGTTAATTCTGCTTACCAAAATAAATCCTTTAATTGTTTTAGGTTTATATTTGTCTAAGTTATTTCTGTTTATTATGTTTAACTACAGAAATTTAAAGGTGCTCAAAATGCTTGAATTAATTCCTCGAGTAATCTATCTAGATATTGTTTGGATCATTTTTTTAGTTTATAATCATTTAAAAGCACTAAAAGCAAATAATGGCTGGAGCTGATCAAAAAGTTATTGATTTATATCTCGTGGATAGAATTCTTACGAGAAATGATCAGTTAGCTTATGCTACTTTAATGAATAAGTATAAAAAGGCGGTTTACTTTACTGTTCTTAAAATGGTTAGCAACAAAGATGATGCAGAGGATTTAACTATGCAGGCATTCACCAAAGCCTTTAAAAGTTTAGATAAATACGATAATAGTTATGCATTTTCTACCTGGTTATTTCGTATTGCTAGTAATAGTGCCATCGACCATCTACGTAAACGTAGATTGGCTACTACATCGTTGGATGTCAGTATATATGATGATGATGGGGACGGCGGAGCACAGATAAGTTCAACATTAGTAGATGCGCACGCTGATCCTGAAACCACCATGCTAAAAGGTCAACGAAGTGTCATCATGCGTGAGGTTATAAACACCTTGGATGATAAATACAAAGAATTGATTCATCTCTACTACTTTGAAGAGTTGAAATATGAAGAAATATCTAAGAAGCTTAACTTACCGCTTGGGACAGTCAAAGTTAGATTGAGAAGAGCAAAGGATTTTTTAGCGAAGCTTTTAGAAGGTCATAAAGATAAATACTAAGGATGTTGGAAAGTCATTTCCCTGAACTCAGCGCAAAGCAATTGGAGCAATTCAAGATTTTAGGACAGCTCATTCGAGAATGGAACGAAAAAATCAATGTTATATCCAGAAAGGATATTGATGCTTTTGAGACCAATCATCTCTTGCATTCTCTTGCTATTACAAAATTCAAGCGTTTCGGACGAGATAAACGGGTTTTGGATATTGGAACCGGGGGAGGATTTCCTGGGATCCCACTAGCTATTTACTACCCTAAATGTAAGTTTCACTTAGTGGATAGTATAGGTAAAAAAATTAAAGTAGTGAATGAAATTGTTCAAGCCTTGGCTTTAGATAATGTACTTGCCGAGCAAAGACGGGTTGAAGAATTAACGGGAAGTTATCATTATATCGTTTCCAGAGCCGTTGCTCCTAGCAAGAAGCTATTGGATTGGTCGAAAAAATTGAAGGATCCAAGAGGCGCTGAATACTTCTTTTTGAAGGGGGGAGATTTAGATGAAGAGTTAAAAGAAATTGGTTACCAGGCAAAAGTTCAAAAAATATCTCAGTATTTTAAGGATGATTTTTTTGAAACCAAAAAAATTGTCTACATCAAAAGTTGAGCATGAATAGGTTAAATTTATTTACTCAATTTTCAATATTGAATTATTTTTACAAATTATAACTATATCAATGGGATCTAAACCAACTAAGATTTCTTTCACAAATACGAATATTGCTTATGCGCACTATTCAAACCGTAAGCTAAAAAAGGCATTTGGGGTATTTCAGTTAATTGGAAATTCTTTCTTAACCAATATTGGTACAACTTTGACCAAGATTGCGATTGCCATTCATTTCCCAATTAAACCCTTCCTTAAACCTATTATTTTCGAACAATTCTGCGGCGGAGAGAGCCTTAAGGAATGTATTCCAACAATTAATTTATTGCAACAACGAAAAGTTGATGTTAGCTTAAATTATGGTGTGGAGATCAAAAATTCGGAGCGAGATTTTGAGCTTACATTGAGCAAAACAAAAGGAGCTATTGAATTTGCTAGTCGCAAGCAGAGCACGAATGTTGTGTGCAGTAAAGTTTCCAGTATTGGCTATTTCGATATTCTCCATAAGAGACAAGAAGGGGAAGAGTTAACCAGTAAAGAGGAGCGAGCATTCTTAGGAATGAAAACCAGAATGCATGAAATTTGCTCATATGCACATGAGCACAAGGTAGCTGTTTACTGGGATGCCGAGGAAAGTTGGGTGCAGGATGAGATCGATATTTTAGTGGAGGAGTTTATGGCTGAGTTTAATAAAGAAACTGCCATTGTGTTTAATACTTACCAGTTATATCGTTCAGATAAATTGTCTTGCCTCAAAAAAGCTATTGAAGTAGCAAAAAAAGAAGGTTATGTTTTAGGAGTAAAATTAGTTCGAGGTGCCTACATAGAAAAAGAAAATGAATGGGCAGAAGACCACGAAATACCTTCTGTTATTCATGAGTCCAAAGAAGCAGTTGATAAAGACTATAATGATGGCATGAGAATTTGTCTAGAAAATGTAGAAAGTGTTTCAGTGTGCATTGCTTCTCATAATGAGTATAGTAATCAGTTAGCTACATCAATAATGAATGAATTGGAGATTGCACACAATCATCAGAATGTAGTGTTTTCACAACTCTATGGCATGGGTGATTTTATATCCTTCAATCTTGCTGATAAGGGATATAATTCTTGCAAATATTTACCCTATGGACCGGTGAGAGAAGTTATTCCTTACCTAATGCGCCGTGCACAAGAAAATTCAAGCGTAGATGGGCAAATGAGCAGAGAATTAACCATGCTGAAGAAAGAAATAAAAAGAAGGGGAATCTAGATTTGTCTAAAACTAAGCTATATATATCTCCTACTAACAATCCCTTCGAAAATTTAGCATTAGAGGAATGGGCCTTGCAAAACTTCAACACTCAAGATTCGAATTTATTAATTCTATATGTCAATGAGCCTTGTGTGGTCGTAGGTCGAAATCAAAACATCTTTGAGGAAGTTAATGTGCGATATTGTTCGGAGAATCAAATTGAGATAACACGAAGGATTAGTGGGGGAGGGACTGTTTTCCATGACCTCGGCAATCTTAATTGGACGCATATTACTTCATTTGACAGCAAAAAAGTAAACAGCTATGAGTGGGCGGCAAAACCGATTATTGACGCGCTCAAAGGATTTAACTTAGATGCATATCTAACGGATAGAAATGCTATTGAAATATCCGGCTTAAAAGTCTCCGGACAAGCTCAATTTACCAATAGGAAAAACATATTAAGTCACGGCACCTTGCTTATTGATTCGGAATTAGTGAAATTACAGCGTGCTATAGAGGTAAACCCTGGAGTTGAAATTCAATCGAAAGCATCTCCATCGCATAGAAGTCAAACTGTAAATTTATCTAAACTACTCAATCGACCAATCACTCCATCAATAGTTGTCGAAGCAATTAGAGATAAAGCTAAAATTGAAAGTATTGATCATTTGCCAGCCGAGTTAAGCGTAAATAAATTTAAAAGTTATGCATGGATTTATGAACGTTCACCTAAGTTTATAGCTCATCATGAAATTGCTGGTGAAAAACTATTACTACAAGTAGAAAAAGCGACTATCAAAGCTATAAAAGACGGAAAGGGTCATCTTTTACAAGATCACCCTTTCCTAAATCAAACTTACAAAAAGTTCTTAAATCACTATTCTTGATTAAAGGCTGTTCCTGAACCTTCAAGGATGTGATCGTATGGCATTCTGCTTCCATCAACATATTTGGTGACAAAAGCATCTTTAATTTTTAGTTTTCGAATGGCTTGAGCAAAGTCATCAGCATCATTTGCGCTACTCCAACTACCCATGTAGTAGTGAATAACTTCATCCACTTTCTCAAATCCTATGGGTTGATTTAACTCAAGTAATTGCGTAAAATCAAAATAACG
>TARA_B110000483_G_scaffold243672_1_pt1 | contig 35034 bp, 36 predicted proteins | sample TARA_B110000483 | Tara Oceans TARA_B110000483 (sample SAMEA4398176) | marine metagenome | biome: Polar Biome; feature: [SRF] surface water layer (ENVO:00010504); material: water (ENVO:00002006), including particulate matter (ENVO:01000060) such as... | depth 5 m
AAGCTCCAGCCGAAGAAGCTCCAGCGGAAGAAGCTCCAGCCGAAGAAGCACCTGCTGCGGATGAAGCGCCAGAAGAAGAAAAATAGACTTTCTCGTCTAAAGAAAGAGCCGGGTATATGCCCGGCTTTTTTGTGTTCCTGGGTTTTGATTCAGAGACTAGCTTTCTAATAAAAAGGTCACTGGTCCATCATTAACCAGTGATACCTGCATATCCGCGCCAAAAATACCGGTTCCCACTTTACCTACCTGGCTTTCACAATATTCGACAAAGTCCTTATAAAGAGATTCTGCTAGCTCTGGCGGTGCAGCCATTGAGAACTCGGGACGCAGTCCCTTTTTTGTATCGGCACAAAGGGTGAACTGCGAGACTATCAGTAGGTCGCCATCAATATCTTTGAGACTGCAGTTGATACGTTGTTGGTCGTCTCGGAAAACGCGATAGTTCAATAACCTATCCGCAAGCTTACGGCCACGCTCAATGTCGTCATCTGGAGAAACCCCTAGCAGAACAAGCAATCCAGTACCGATATCTCCAACTGAATTACCCTCAATATTTACCGAGGCAGAACTGACTCTTTGTATTAGCGCGCGCATTTAAATTCCCTGTCCAAGGCAAAAGGTTTTAAATTCTATGCAATGGTAATCTAGACACCAATATCCGCAATCAAATTTGGCTGATAATTTGCAGACTCAGGAAGATATAAAACGACTAGATCTGGTTTATGACACCCAGTGCCCAGCCTGTGATTTCTATTGCAAGCTGGTGCGCGTGCGAGATTCTGTCGGCGAACTCAACTTAATTGATGCCCGAGAGAACCCGGAGGTCATGCAGGAAATAACCGCTCGCGGTTGGGATATTGATGAAGGCATGGTTCTGCGAGTTGGGAGTCAGCTCTACTCCGGCAGCGACGCTATTCATGCGCTGTCCCTGCTTGGAACCCGTGCCGGTATTTTCAATAAGCTAAATTATTGGATATTTGAATCTTCGCAGCGGGCGCATATTCTGTACCCAATACTAAGAAGCTGCAGAGGAATGCTGCTGAAGATATTGCGCAGAACACGTATCAATAACCTTAAGGTTGAAGGTAGAAATCGGTTCTAAAAAAAGGGGCTTTAACAGCCTCTGTTCTTAATCTTTCGGAGCTCTACCGGCTCTTTTACGTTCGTTTTCTGTAAGAAGCTTCTTACGTAAACGAATAGATAGAGGCGTTACCTCTACCAATTCATCGTCTTCAATAAATTCCAGCGCCTGTTCCAGCGTAAAGCGCACGGGTGGTGAAAGGGTAAGAGCTTCATCGGTGCCAGCAGCACGAATATTATTAAGCTGTTTACCTTTTGTGGGGTTAACTGCTAAATCGTTAATGCGCGAGTGCAAGCCCACAATCTGACCTTCGTATATTTCTTCCGCATGACCCAAATATAAGCGTCCGCGATCCTGCAAAGTAAATAGTGCATAGGCTAAGGTTTTACCCTTGACCATAGAAACCAATACGCCATTTGCCCGCTTGGCCACTTCACCGGTTTTTACCGGACCGTAGTGATCAAAAATACTGGTCATAATGCCGCCACCCGAAGTCAGGGTTAAAAACTGACCTCTAAAGCCAATTAGCCCACGCGACGGGATCAAATATTCCAGCTTAGTGCGGCCTTTGCCGTCCGGCTCCATATTTTTCAGGTCGCCGCGACGCAGACCCATTTCTTCCATTACTGATCCCTGATGTTGTTCTTCAATATCGATAACAACCATTTCATAGGGTTCGTGAATTTTGCCGTTTACTTCGCGCTGGATAACTTCTGGACGCGATACGCCCAACTCAAATCCTTCGCGACGCATAGTTTCAATTAGAACCGAAAGATGTAGCTCACCTCGACCGGAAACTTTGAATTTATCTGGTGAGTCGCCCGGCTCAACACGCAGGGCAACATTGTGAATAAGTTCCTGTTCCAAGCGTTCTTTAACATTGCGCGAGGTAACATATTTTCCTTCTTTGCCACAAAAGGGTGAATCGTTCACTTGGAACGTCATGCTTACCGTGGGTTCGTCCACCGACAACGGCGGAAGGGCTTCAATTTCCTCTGGCGAACATAGCGTATCCGAGATGCCCAAACCTTCGATGCCAGTAATACAAACAATATCGCCTGCGTTGGCGCGATCTGTATCTATCCGTTCCAGGCCGTGGTAACCCATGACCTGCAGCACTCGGGCTTTTCGCTCTTTGCCCTCGTGGTTAATAACTATAACTTGCTGATTGGGCTTTAAGCTGCCTCGAGTAATGCGGCCGATACCGATTACACCTACATAACTGCTGTAATCCAACGCAGAAATCTGCATCTGGAATTCGCCGTTGGTATCTACATCAGGCGGAGAAACTTTATCAACAATCATTTCCAGAAGAGGCGTCATATCATCGGCAAGCTGGTCCGGTTCAATACCAGCGACGCCATTTAATGCCGATGCGTAAATTACCGGAAAATCTAACTGCTCGTCGGTGGCGCCAAGGCGATCAAATAGATCAAATACTTGGTCCATAACCCAATGCGGCCGAGCACCATCGCGGTCAACCTTGTTGACTACCAATATGGGATTCAGACCCTGTTCGAACGCCTTTTGGGTTACAAATCGAGTTTGTGGCATGGGGCCGTCAACGGCATCAACCAAAAGCAATACGCAGTCCACCATGGATAGAACTCGCTCTACCTCACCACCAAAATCGGCGTGTCCTGGGGTATCAACAATGTTGATCCGATAGTCGTTCCAGCTGATAGAAGTGTTTTTCGCAAGAATAGTAATACCGCGCTCTTTCTCCTGATCATTGGAATCCATCACCCGAACTTCGCCCTGGCTCCGGCGATCAAGGGTGCCGGACTGCTGAAGCAGTTTGTCGACAAGAGTAGTTTTGCCGTGGTCAACGTGAGCCACGATGGCGATATTACGCAGTTTGCTAATCATTGGATAATAATCTGTAAGGGCCGAGTTGCGACGGCGGGTAATAAAGGCGCGGCATTATATAGGCAACGGCTGCTCATGTCCGAATTCAATATATCCTTGTTCTGGAAGCGAGGCTTCCATCGGGATTCTAGCTTAGAGTATGGATTTGTCAGCTAGGCTAATGGTGCGAAAAATGCTGATTTAAACCACCATAACCCCATCCATCTCTACTTGCGATTCCAACGGTAACGCCGATACCTGAACCGCTGCTCGGGCTGGGTAAGGCGCTTTAAAGTGTTCAGCCATTATTTGATTAACTAGGGCAAACTGGCCTAGGTCTGTCAGGTATACATTAAGCTTCACAATATCGTTAAGGGTGCCACCAGCTGCATCACAGACTGCTGTCAGGTTTTTGAACACTTGGGTAATTTGTGCGGCGGTATCATCGCTCACCAGTTCCATTTTTTCAGGATCTAAGGGTATTTGTCCTGATAGATAGACGGTGGTATTTACCTTAACTGCTTGGGAATAGGTTCCTATAGCGGCAGGAGCTGAAGTAGTAGAAATGATGGCTTTGTTAGGCATCGGTATTGATCTCGTATGGTGTGTGAATAAAGAGTTGAATCAGACGTTGCTGCCGCGACGCACGCGTTTAACTGGTGGCATCAGGCGAATTTTACGCATGATATTTGCCAAATGCTTTCTGTCTTCCACTCGCAGGTGAAGTTTTAGTACGCTCAGGCTCGAGCCTCGCTCTTCAATGCCAATATGGTCAATACCAGCATCATAGGAAGTAATGCGAGAAGCCAACTCCGCAATAATGCCACGAAACATCTCAACTTCAACCCAGACTTCCACCTGGAACTCGCCGGAAACCTCTGGTGCCCATCCTACCGAAGTAAAGCTTTCGCGATCTTTACGGTAACCGGCAACGTTTTTACAGCGGTCCAAATGAATAACCAAGCCTCTACCGGAACTAAAATGACCGATAATCGGATCGCCGGGGATAGGTCGGCAGCAGCCTCCAAAATTAATTACGTGGTCTTCTGAAGAGTCGATCACTAAGGGCGAATGCAGTTTAGCTAGTTCACTTTCCTGATTTTCGTTTACCAAATGTTTGGCTACTGAGGACGCTTGGCGATCCCCCAAGCCAATTTGTTTGAGAATGCTGTCGAAGTCTTCGACTTCGTAGTCTTTGATGGTCGCCTTGATGAGCTTTGCATCAATTTCGTCCAACGAAAGGGAAGCATTGGATAGGACCTTGTTTAGCAGTTGTCGACCAAGGCGCATGGACTCGCCAATTTGGCGATGCTTCAGATTGTGCCGTATTGCACTGCGCGCCTTTGCTGTGGTGACAAAATCTAACCAATTAGGATGGGGTTGTGCGCGTTGTGCTGTCACCACCTCAACCTTTTGCCCACTTTGTAAAGTTTCAGAGAGTGCCGCAAGGCGATTATTAATTTTGCATCCAACACAACGGTTGCCGATGTCAGTATGTACCGCATAGGCAAAGTCGATAGCAGTGGCGCCGCTAGAAAGCGTGACAATTTTACCTTTTGGTGTGAATACATAAATCTCGTCCGGGAATAGATCTGCTTTTACATGCTCGATAAATTCTAAGGGGTTGCCGGCCTTTTTCTGGATTTCTAATAGCCCTTTTACCCAATCGGTCGCCCGGCTTGAAGAGAGCTCGCCGCTGCCCTGAGATTTGTAAAACCAGTGTGCTGCGATACCAAAGTTGGCCATTTCATCCATTTCTTTGGTGCGTATCTGGATTTCGATGGGCACGCCGTGCATGCCGATTAAGCCCGTATGCAGGGATTGGTAGCCGTTGGCTTTGGGTATGGAGATATAGTCTTTAAATTCGCTTGCTACGGGCTTAAATAGGTTATGAACCACGCCTAGCACCCGGTAACATTCATCGACAGTTTCAACCACGATGCGAAAGGCGAATACATCCATAATTTCTTTAAAGGGAAGATGCTTGTCCCTCATTTTTTTGTAGATGCTATACAGATGTTTTTCGCGACCTATCACATGAACATCGAATTCTTCACGCTCTAATCTAATCTCAATGGCCTGCTGGATTTCCAGAACCAAATCTAGACGCCTACCCCTCGCATTAATAAGTGCTGCTGCAAGGCGTTCCGCACGCATAGGGTAATAGGCAACAAATCCGCGGTCTTCAAACTCCAAACGCATATCATTGATGCCCAGTCGTTGCGCGATAGGTGCATAAATTTCTAGGGTTTCTTTGGCAATACGTCGGCGCTTGGGAGGGTCGAGGGCATCAAGAGTGCGCATATTGTGCAAGCGATCTGCTAGTTTGACCAGAATAACGCGAATGTCTTTCGACATTGCCAGAGTCATTTTCAGGAAGTTTTCTGCCTGTTGTTCTTCCAGAGTATCGCCACTGGATTCCATCTTGTTGAGCTTGCTGACACCGTCAACGAGGTTGGCAACAGCGGCACCAAACTTTCTGGTTAAACCGATTTTAGTTGCAGGAGTGTCTTCAATTACGTCATGCAGAAGACAGGCCATCAGGCAGTGATGGTCCATATGCATATCAGCAAGGATATTTGTCGCGGCGAGAGGGTGTGTTACGTAGGGTTCGCCGCTTTTGCGGTATTGGCCTTCGTGGGCTTGCTCCGCAAAGGTATAAGCTCTGCGGACATCTTTGATTTGATCCTCTGCGAGGTAGGAGGTGAGCCGATCGCTAAGCTCATCAATACGGCTCAATTTGCCTTCCTATTGGAATACTACTCTGATGAAGCTTTCTCAGTACTAGCGTCCTCTGTTGGAGATTCCTTGGCAGTTGGTTCCTCAAGAATGGAACCAATGCTCATTGGAATTTCAGTTCCTTCTAGCAATACGCCTTCGGGTAGTTCAGTGGCGAAGTTCTCGTCAAATAAAGTGTCTTGGACTTTTTCTTCCAAGATAGATGCGTCAATTAAGCCCTGTTCAATTTCGCGCAGTGCAACTACTGTCGGCTTGTCATTTTCCCAAGGAACCAAGGGTTCGTGGGTGCCAGCCAGTAATTGACGAGCGCGTTTGCTCGCTACTAGAACTAGTTCAAAGCGGTTATCAACATTTTCTAAACAATCTTCTACAGTAATTCGTGCCATGTGTTACTCGGTATACCAGTTGTTGGGCCCGACGATATTCACGTCGAGCGCTTTAGAATACGGAAAAAGGGCGGCGATTCTATCCAATCTAGCCGCCCTAGGAAAGCTTTAGAGCCGATTTCCGCTAATGTTGTCCCAATCTCTTGATATTTCGACTCCTAACGCAGCAACCAAAGGGGTTTATTGGCGCCCAGTAGTATTTTGGCTGTCAGACTACCCAATACAATTTCACGCAACCTGGTATGGCTATATGCTCCCATCAGAGTTAAATCTATTTGATTGTCGGCCTGATACTGGCAGAGCGCTTCGCTGGCTTTACCATTCAAAATTGCGGCGACGACCTGATGCCCGCATTCGGTAAGCTTGTCAGCGGCGTCTGCCTGTAATTTCTCGGCGTTGGCTTGGTCTTCTCCCACAGTAACAAGGTGCACAGGAATGCCTTTAAAAAGCGGACTCATGGCAAGCATATCTAAGGCCTTGCCCGAAGTTTCGCTGCCGTCATAAGCCAGCATAATTCGCTCTGGTGTTTTGAATTCACTATTTACTACCAGAATGGGTGAATGCAATGAGCGTATGGTTGATTCTAGCTGCGCGCTAAGGTATTTCTCTTTTGTAGGTTCACCACTAATGCCCAAAACAAGAACGCGAATCCCTGATTCTATATCCAGGAGTGATTCAGCGAGAGATCCGTGGCGATGAGTAAGAATAGGTTCGGCAATACCCTTGGACTGAACGCGCTCTTTTGCGGCGTTTAGCATTAGTTTGCCCTGCTGGAGGGAAAGCTTGCTTCGCTCTTCTTCAGCTTGAGTGAGTTGTTCCATCAGCTGTTCTTGGCTACCGAGGCCAATAGCGCCAGATAAATCACCGACGGCGGCAGAGGGTCTAGTGATGGTGTGGAAAAGCTGAAGCGGATAACCTAGACGTTTGCTAATCCAGATCGCATAGTCGCAAACAGCCTGGCTGTGAGCCGAACCGTCGATTGCAGCTAGAACGGTTTTGTTTGTGATATCCATTAGTGAGCCTTCAAGATTTTGTCGATCTCTTCCGGTTTATCGTGCAAGCCAAAGCGATCGACAATGGTTTCGCTGGCCTGATTTAGTCCGATAATAGTAACTTTGGCGCCTTCTCTTCGAAATTTTATGACGGCTTTGTCTAGCGCGGACACGGCGGTTATATCCCAAAAGTGAGCCGCTGTTAAATCAATAACCAGATTCTCAACAGCCTCTTTAAAATCAAAAGCAGCCAAAAATTTTTCAGAGGAGTTGAAAAACACCTGGCCGACAACTTTATAAATTCTGGTGTCGGTTACTTCTTCGTAATCGGAATCCACATACATAAAGTGACTTACTTTATTAGCAAAGAATAGTGCAGCCAATAACACACCTGTGAATACTCCCAAGGCAAGGTTATGAGTCCAAACAACTACGATTACAGTGGTCAACATAACTAGGTTTGAAGAAAGCGGAAGTTGTTTCAGATTGCTAATGGAAGACCATTTGAAGGTACCAATAGATACCATGATCATCACTGATACTAGTGCGGCCATAGGAATTAGCGAGACCCAGTCTTTTAGGAATACCACCATGATCAGCAATACTAATCCCGCCGTCATAGTAGACAGCCTTCCGCGACCACCAGATTTAATATTGATTACCGATTGACCGATCATGGCACAGCCCGCCATGCCGCCTATCAGGCCAGAACCAAAATTGGCGATGCCCTGAGCCTTGCACTCGCGGTTCTTGTCGCTGGGTGTGTCGGTTAAATCGTCAACGATAGTGGCGGTCATTAGAGATTCCAACAGGCCGACCATGGCGAGGGGAATGGAATAGGGAAGAATAATGTGCAGAGTTTCCAAATTGAATGGAACTTGCGGCCACAAAAATATGGGCAATGTGTCTGGTAATTCGCCTAAATCGCCAACCGTGCGGATATCTAGGTCCAGAAAGATGGCTATGCCCGTTAATACAAAAATAGTTACCAGGGGCGATGGGATTGCCTTATTGACGAGCGGGAACAAATAGATAATTGCCAAGCCAACGAGGGTCATGGCGTAAACCTGCCAGGGCGCGTTAGTTAATTCCGGCAACTGCGCCATAAAAATCATTATGGCTAAAGCGTTTACAAAGCCCGTTACTACAGAGCTGGATACAAAGCGCATCAACTCTCCCAACTTTAGATAACCAGCAACTATTTGAATAAGCCCGGTAAGAAGGGTTGCCGCGAGCAAATACTCAAGCCCATGAGTGCGAACCAGGGTAACCATTAGCAGCGCCATGGCTGCCGTAGCGGCTGAGATCATGCCGGTGCGTCCACCAACAATGGCGGTAATAACCGCGATACAAAAAGAAGCGTATAAACCTACTTTTGGGTCTACCCCGGCGATAATGGAAAAAGCGATTGCTTCGGGGATAAGTGCAAGGGCTACAACAAGACCTGCGAGAATATCGCCACGGGTATTGCCGAACCAATCTCGTCTTGTTGACGAAAGCAGCATGAGATTACCTCTTGGATGTGCAAAGGGTTTTTCAAGGAGCCTTTGCGTGAACAGTTATTCGCAGGCCAATGCTATGAACAATCAGCTAGCCTGAAAGGGATATTGAAGAATCAGAGTTTTGATTTTCAGCACCATCAAATTATTTTAATAGGGCTTTGAAAGTGCGACACCTAAATCGAAGGTCGCATAGTACGGATGGCACGCAATTAAGCAAGCTGAAAGCGGTTAAATTTCGATCAATTAAGACAACAGTTCGCTTATGGTATCTGCCTTTGCCTCAGAGTGTGGGCCAATGCTTAGACGGTTGGAAAGTAAAATGGATTTAAGCTGATTCAGTGCAAGCTCAAAGTTGTCGTTGATAACCAAATAATCTGCCTCGTTGTAGTGAGACATTTCTTCTTTCGCTTCCGCCATCCTTGAGGCGATCACCTCGTCGGAATCTTGACCACGGTTGCGCAGCCTTTGTTCCAATACACTTCGAGAGGGCGGTAAAATATAGACGCTACATGCAGCCGGCATAAGCCTGCGGACTTGGGCAGCCCCTTGCCAGTCAATTTCCAGTATTACGTCTAGATTCTGTTTTAGCTGAGCCTTCACCCAGGCTGCAGAAGTTCCGTAGTAGTTGCCAAATACCTGAGCGTGCTCCAAGTATTCTGCACCGCTGAGCATCTCTATAAAGCGTTCGGCTTTAATAAAGTGATAGTCAACACCTTCGGTTTCGCCCGGGCGGACTTCTCGCGTGGTGTGAGAGACCGAAAGGGTGACGCCTTCGATCTGTTGCACTAGTTCACGAACCAGACTGGTTTTGCCAGCCCCACTGGGCGCTGAAACTATATAAAGTATTCCGCTCATAAATCCTTTTTTCTGATGATCTTGGTGTGATTGTTAGGCTTGAAGAATAGCATTCTGGGCGGAAACTGGCATCTCTATGGGGTATCTAATTGGTCGTTGTTTCAATTTTTATGATTTACTGCGCAGATACTGGCTGTAACAATATTTGAGAGAGCTATTAATGTCTGTTATGTCCGACAAATACTTTAAACCTGCTAATGCACTTATGCAGGGCATCCGTATGCTGATGCAGCTGACAATGTTGGTAGGTTTTTTCTGGGTGAGTTTAGTGACTTTTACGAGAATTTTTTCTGGTGGGACGCGCTTCTGCATACCAGTTCCGGTTTTTTGATGGGCCTGTTTGTTTACAGACTTATCTTTGTGTTGAACCGATCGCCCCGTAGCAGCTTAAATTTAACTACGCCATTTGATACCCTGTGCACTATGTCCTTTGCTATCGCTGCCGGCGGCGGGTGGGAAATATTTGAATACAGCTGCGACTATTTTTTTGGGCTTAATATGCAAAAAGTGGACTACAAGACACCATGGTCGACATGATAGTTAACTTAATAGGCACTTCTGCTTTTGGGTTGATTGGCTACTTCCAGTTCAGATTAGACAAAGACTCTTTGATAGCCCCAATGATCGACAGATTTATGCAGGACAACCCGGACTTATCGAAATAGCTGATTATTCTATATTTTGGATTTGCTCTCTGATTTGTTCTATTAATACTTTCAGTTCTACAGAAGTGTTGGTTTGACTGAGGCCCTGAGATTTTGATCCTAAAGTGTTGGCCTCGCGATTGAGCTCCTGCATTAAAAAATCCAGCTTTCGGCCTATGGCCTGAGTGCCATTTACCAGTTCGTCTATTTGATCCAAATGCGAATTCAGGCGGTCAATTTCTTCTTCAACATCCATCTTTTGAGCTATAAGGATAAGTTCTTGTTCTAATCGTTCCTGATTGATTTCAATATCAGCATCGGCTAAACGGAGCCGAATTTTTTCTTCGTAGCCTTTGTGAATTGCCGGAACAATGTCCACCAGGCCCGCCGTTAATTCGCGGATTTTCTTAGTGCGACCTAGAATTTCCTTACCTAAGGCATCGCCTTCCCGTTGTCGCGACTGCCCAAGTAGGTCGAGACTGTCGGCAAGGGTTTTGACCACTAATTCGTGGAGCGCTTCGATATCAAGTTCTTGTGCCCCTATTACTCCGGGCAGGCGAAGAATATCCAATGGGTTGAGGGGTGTATCGCCACTCAGCATTGCGGAAAGCTCTTGGGCGGCGTCGATATAGGATTTTGCTACCTCTTTATCCAGCTGCATCTGTTCTGCAGAACCGACGTTGTGTTTGATGCTTATATTGCATTCCACCTTACCGCGGGCCAATTCCTTGCGAATCTGTTCCCGAAGCTTATGTTCAACCGAACGCAAGCTGTCCGGCATGCGAAAACTAAGATCGAGAAACCGATGATTGACGGACTTTAATTCACAGACTACGTTTCCCCATTCGGCGCTGTGATCAACACGCGCAAATCCGGTCATACTTTTTGGCATTAATAGATCCTTTTTTCGAGATCGGCAGTATAGCCGATACTCTATAGCCGCTATAATCCCCGATCACTTTGAAGGAAGCTTTTCATGCAACGTCCCAGCGGCCGTCGGCCGGAACAACTACGCAGCGTTAAAATTACTCGAAACTTTACTCAGCACGCCGAAGGGTCTGTGTTGGTAGAAATGGGAAATACCAAGGTGATATGCACCGCTTCAATTGAAGAATCTATCCCGCGATTCCTGCGCGGGAAAGGTCAGGGTTGGGTTACCGCTGAATACGGTATGTTGCCGCGCTCCACCGGAGAGCGAATGCAGCGCGAAGCTACTCGGGGGAAGCAGTCGGGGCGTACTCAAGAAATTCAGAGATTGATCGGTCGATCATTACGTGCCGCAGTTGATATGAGCGCACTGGGCGAACGTTCAATTGCTATTGATTGCGATGTTATTCAAGCCGATGGTGGTACTAGGACTGCTTCAATAACCGGTGCCTGTGTTGCACTAGCGGATGCATTAAATGGCCTAGTTGAAAAGAAAAAGCTGAAGGAAAGCCCTCTAAAGCACATGATTGCTGCGGTATCTGCGGGCATCTATCAGGGAGAGCCAGTTCTGGATCTAGACTACCCTGAAGACTCTAAAGCCGGCACCGATATGAATGTGGTGATGACAGAAAGAGGCGGTTTTATTGAAGTACAGGGTACCGCAGAAGACGGGACCTACTCAGCTCAAGAATTACAAAGTATGCTAACGCTGGCCCAGCAGGGTATAAGTCACTTAGTGCAAATCCAAAAAATGGCGCTTGCTCAAGATTAAAGAGCTCACAAGCAGCGCTTAGAAATAGAGAACTCAAAAAGTTATGAGTGAATTAGTCGAATATCAGCAGCGATTTATAGAGTTATCTCGTCACTACGAGGCGCTGAGTTTTGGCGAATTTGAATTGAAGTCCGGACGCCTAAGCCCCTACTTTTTTAATGCGGGCAAATTTAATTCCGGTGGTGCCTTGAGCGCACTGGGTGGCTGCTATGCCGACGCCATTGTCGCTTCAGGAATTGAATTCGATTTTATATTTGGGCCGGCTTATAAAGGAATTCCACTAGCGGCGGTTACCGCTGCAGCGCTATTCGAACGGCACGGCATAGATCTTCCGTATTGCTTTAATCGTAAAGAGGCAAAATCTCACGGCGAAGGCGGCATGTTGGTTGGCGCCAAGCCCGAGGGGCGAGGTCTTATTGTTGATGATGTTATTACCGCCGGGACTGCTATTCGCGAAGCAATAGGTATATTAAATAATGCCGGCGCGTTAGCGGCGAGTGTAATGATAGGTTTGGACCGCAAGGAGCGGGCGCCGGATTCGGATCTCTCTGCCGTTATGAAGCTTGAGTCAGAGTCAGCTATTCAAGTGCTATCAATAGTAAGCTTGGATAATATCCGTGAATATCTGTCTGCCGATTCAGATATAGAAATACTAAACCGAATTAAAAGCTACCAAGTTCAGTACGGAGTATAGAAAGGGCTAACTTAAAAATGTCGGTTCTATTGGCGATTTGTATCGCCATATATTCGAGTTCTATCTGATCAAGTGTTGTTAACAAGCTATTCAGCCGCAGAAGAAATTGACGCCCACCGTCAAAGAAAGCTTTTGGCGATAGAGAGAGAAATGAGCATTATTGAAACGGATCAGCGCGTAGTTCAGATTGAGATAGATAAAGCTGAACTCGAGGTATCCGGGCATTTGGCAGACCTAAATAGCACCGTCCTAAAATTGGCGGATTAGCTAGCGCGTAGACAGGTAGATATGGTTGATGTAGATGAAGAGTTTATCGGGAAAATGGATCGTTTCCGCCAGCTTAAGGCTGAGATCCTGGTACGCTAATTCGAAATAGCGATTTGGACATGGCTGTCCATTGTTCTTCCCAATGATCTGTTGGTATTTGCTCAAAACCACTGCGAACAAACTGCAGTAATTTACCGTTTACATAAAGAGTCATCATATTGACAGTAGCCTGCAACCCAAAGGGTGTGCGCAGAGACTCCTGATGGTCAGCATCGCGCACAACCTGTCGCAAAATAGTTTCTAGCCGGGCAAATATTTGCACTACTCTTTGATGTAAGCGTCCGTCTTCACCCACAAGTGCGTCCCCAACCAAAACCCGACTGACTCCGGGGTTTGCTTCTGCAAAGGCGAGCACCAAATTTATTATGCGGGGGCAGCTCGTAAGGGCAGATGTCTCAGACTTTATGATGATATTGATGCGACTGAATAAAGACTCTTCAACGAAGTCAAGCAGCCCGTCATACATCTTTGCTTTGCTTGGAAAATGACGGTAGAGCGCTGCTTCGGAAACACCAACCTGACTCGCGAGATTGGCGGTGGTTATGCGCGCACCGTTTTCACTTTCAAGCATGGCGACAAGAGTCTCAAGAATTTCCTGACGCCGCTGACCCTGACGTCTGTGGGTCGACGGCGTTGTCACTCTTGAGATCCTTCGCCGGTTGAAGCTTTATGGGTAATCAGGGTCCCGACACCTGCATCTGAGAAAAGCTCTAGAAGAACCGCATGCAATACCCGGCCGTCGATAATATGTGCTGCTTGTACGCCTCCGGCAACTGCTTCCAAGGCACATTGCACCTTGGGTAGCATGCCTCCGCTAATAGTCCCATCAGTTATTAATTCGTCGACTAGTTTGGTAGTCAGACCGGTTAGGGTCTTTCCGGACTGATCCTGAAGTCCTGCTACGTTAGTTAGCAAGATAAGCTTTTCGGCCTGAGTTACTTCAGCAACTTTACCCGCCACCAAATCTGCATTGATATTGTATGACTCTCCTTCTTGGCTAACGCCGATGGGAGCGATTACAGGAATAAAATCGCTGTGAATTAGAGTGTCGAGAACCCGCTTGTTTATCTGGTCTACTTCACCAACGTGACCTATATCTATAATTTCAGAGGCGTCCATCCCCGGAGTATTCCGAGTTACCTTGAGTTTTTTTGCCGTTATTAGTCGGCCGTCTTTACCAGTAACGCCGATAGCTGAGCCGCCGGCGCGATGTATCAAATCAACTATTTCTTTATTAACTGTGCCGCCCAAAACCATTTCGACCACATCCATGGTCCTTTTGTCGGTTACACGCATGCCTTCAACAAAGCTAGTTTCTATATTTAGGGCCTTTAAAAGTTCGCCGATTTGAGGCCCGCCGCCGTGCACCACTATCGGATTTAACCCAACCAGTTTTAGCATAACGATATCGCGAGCAAAACTAGACTTAAGTTCGTCATCTACCATGGCGTTGCCGCCAAATTTAACTACCACTGTTTTACCAGTGAACTTTTGGATATAGGGCAAGGCTTCAGTGAGAACTGAGGCAAAGTGGTGGGCTTTCTCTACGCTAAAATACATAATTTCCTAAAATGGTAAGTTTAGTTCTGGGAATATTTTCTCAAACTGCTGTCTTACAGCACCTTGGACTTCGGACAGAGCTTGTTCGGTTTCACCTTCAAATCGCACTGAGAGTTTCGGGCCGGTATTGCTGACTCGAATTAACCCCCAGGCGTCTGGGAATTCAATACGCAGGCCATCTATGTCAACGATTTTGGCGCCGGAAAAGTTGGCATTCTGCCTAAACTTTTCGAATACTTCCGCTTTTTGTTCATCGCTAACTTCAATTTTCAACTCTTCTGTCGCTGGTAGACTAGGAAAATCACTTAGTAATTGGTTTAGGGGGATATTGTGAAGTTGCATTATTTCCGCAACACGGCAAGCGGCGTAAATTCCATCATCTACCGCCTGCCATCTGTCACCGAAAAAATAGTGGCTGCTGTATTCTCCACCCAAAAGAGCGTCATTTTGCTTTACTCGGTTCTGTATAAATGCGCGCCCGGACTTCTCCATAATAGCTTTCCCGCTATTCTGAGCGACGGTTACAGCAAGGCTGCGCGAAGCTTTTACGTCAAATACTATGCCCGCTCCGGGGTGCTTCAGCAGAAGCTCACGTGCAAACAGCTGAAACAACTGGTCTGGAGTAACTATGCTGCCGAGGTTGTCTACAATAACTACGCGGTCGCCATCTCCGTCCAGGGCTATTCCAAAATGAGCACCATTTTCTACGACAGTGCTGCAGAGCTTAGTTAGGTTTTCCGGCCGACTGGGGTCGGGCCCGTGGTTTGGGAAATTGCCATCCACCTCAGAAAATAGTGCATCAACAGAGCAGCCGAGTTGTTCAAAGGTTCGAATGCAAAGTGGTCCGGCAATGCCATTGGCGCCATCAATGACTATCCTGTATCCGTTCAGGTCACTGATATCCGAGGTCAGAGATTTTATATACTCCGGGCTAACGTCCAGGTTTTCCTGTCTTCCCGCACCAGGTTCGAACTCATTGACTGCCATGCGCTCTCTAAGATCTTTTAGGTCACTGCCACAGAAAGCATCGCCAGCAAGTGTTATCTTGAAACCGTTATATTCCTTGGGGTTGTGACTTGCGGTGATCATGATGCCGGTATTGTTTTCGGGATGGGTCGATAAATATTGGCTAAGCAGGGGCGTAGGGCCAGCGCCGAAGTCAGAAACCTTGCAGCCGGACTCCACTAAGCCGCGCTTAAGAGCCCAGCTAAGAGCAGGGCTGGTTAGGCGCCCATCACGGCATATATTAATACGGTTTTGACCCTTTTCTTTGGCCAGTTTCGCAAAGGCTCGGCCGAGTTGTATGGCAAATTGCGGCGTAATTTCGGTTTCGGCGATACCGCGAATATCATTTACACGAAATACTTTATCAGGAAGAGCGTGCACTCCCAGAGGCACAAAATTATCCTCATCGAGCTCGTTTTCAATTGCCTCTTCGCTTTGGTGCTCTTTGTTTTCCTCGGCAGGCTCATCTTCGGCCTTTCGCTTAGATGTCTTCTCAAGCAAGGCCAATCCGCCAAATGGAATTGGAGGCAGAGTAAGCAGTATTGGGGCTAATTTACCTTTTATATCCATCTCTAATACCGTCTATATGTCGCCAATGGTAGCAAGGTTTCATTCACCTTTATATTGACTGAATGCAATCATCTTGGTTTTGGAAACTTAGATTTTCTGCATTATAAATTCGATGATCTTTGCGGCAATTAGCCTCTTTGGTGATTGCGCTATATCTTGTTGTTCATCTTTGGTCAAAAGAGATACCGCGTTCTCGTCGCTTTGAAATCCGATCCCGGGAATTGAGATATCGTTGGCAACTATTAAATCGAGGTTCTTTGCATCTAACTTTAATTTGGCATTCTGCAGTAAATTTTCTGATTCGGCGGCGAAGCCCACAAGGTACGGGTGTGATTTTAAGCTGGACACAGCAGCCAAAATATCTGGGTTTTTGACCAGATTAATTTGCAGTGCGGTCGCTGTCTTTTTGACTTTTTGCGACGAGGGAGTTTCTGCCCGATAGTCGGATACGGCGGCGGCAGCGATAAATATATCTGCGCCTTCGATTGCAGCCATAGTCTGCTCGTGCATTTGGCGGGTACTTTCGACATCTATGCGTTGCACTCCATGCGGACTGGGTAGTCCCACTGGACCGCTAATAAGAATGGTATCGGCTCCGGCTTTTGCGCACTCCATTGCTAAGGCATAGCCCATTTTTCCGGAGCTGTAGTTGCTCAAATAGCGCACGGGGTCTAGTATTTCGCGGGTTGGGCCGGCCGTAATAACTACTTTTTTGCCGCTCAAGCTCTTCGAATTAGCGCTGTTCCATAGTGCGGCAATAATATCCTGGGGCTCGCTCATTCGTCCAAGGCCAATATCTCCACAGGCTTGATCTCCGCTATCGGGACCAATTATTTGAATACCGCGCTGCTCAACAATGGTTAGATTTGATTGAGTTGCGGTATCGGACCACATGCCTTGGTTCATAGAGGGAGCAATGCCTATTGGTGCCTTAGTAGCTATACACAGGGTGCTGAGCAAATCATCTGCGCGCCCCGAGGCCAAGCGTGCAATAAAGTTTGCTGTGGCAGGTGCTATAACCACCTGATCTGCCCAGCGAGCCAATTCAATATGCCCCATACCTGCTTCAGCATCGGAATCGAGTAGTTCCGTATGCACAGGGTTTCCAGAAAGTGCCTGAAAGGTGAGGGGTGTAACAAATGCTTCTGCTCCCGAGCTGAGTACCACTCTTACTTGGGCTCCTTTGTCCGTAAGGCGACGAACCAGCTCACAGCTTTTATAGGCTGCGATACCGCCAGTCACACCGACTAGTATTTTTGGAATTGAGGATTCGGGCATTTATACAGCGAGTTAGATTAGAAAAGTGGAGCGTATATGTTACCCCAAGACTAGTGAACAATGTCCTAACCATTACTTTCAAGGAAGAAATCTATGGGCATTCAAGATTGGCCGAAACCTGATCGGCCGCGAGAAAATTAATCCAGCGTGGTCTCGAAAGCCTCTCAGGCTCTGCGTTGTTGGCAATCTTTTTGCGTACTGGTGTTCAGGGTAAAAATGCGGTTGACCTGGCGCGCGAGCTACAAGGTCAACATGGTTCTATCAGTGCGCTACTTCAAGCCGATCGCGCTACATTTACCAGTTCCCGGGAGTTGGGTGAGGCTAAGTATACTCAGCTTCAGACGGTATTGGAGCTAACCCGAAGGCACTTGCTCGAATCTCACGAGCGGGGGGATGAAATTACCAGTCTCAGAGCTACTCGCAGTTTTTACAGCTGCAGTTAAAAAGCCACGAACGGGAAATTTTTATGGGCTATTTTTGGATAATCGGCACCGTATATTGCGCTCAGAAGCGCTTTTTTTGGGAACTATCAGCAATGCAAATGTGCATATTCGCGAAATTTTGAAGGTGGCGCTTAGTTGCAATGCAGCAGCGGTAATAGTGCCCCATGACCATCCTTATAGGGTGGCGGAACCAAGCTCTGCTGATTTGCGAATAACCAAGCGAATTATCGAGGCCTTGGCTTTGGTAGAGGTACGATTACTTGATCCTTTTGTGGTAGCGGATAACAAGGTGGAATCCTTTGCTGAGCGGGGATTGCTTTAATAGCGATTTTCCGTTGCTTTGGCGCTTGGCATCTGGAATAATCGCGCACCTATTTTTGGCCTAGAGCCAAATCAACTAAGGAAAAGAGGTTTCCTATGTCTAGAGTATGCCAAGTGACCGGCAAGCGCCCAATAACCGGGAATAACGTGTCACACGCTAAAAACCGTACTCGGCGCCGTTTTTTGCCAAACCTACAAAACAGAAGGTTTTGGGTTGAAACGGAAAACAAATTTGTGCGTCTGCGCGTTTCAACTAAGGGTCAGCGAATCATTGATAAGCTGGGCATTGAAAGCGTATTGGCTGATATTCGCGCTCGTGGCGAAAAGGTTTAAGAGGAATAAAAAATGCGTGAGAAGATTCGATTGAACTCGTCGGCTGGTACTGGGCATTTCTACACTACCACTAAGAACAAAAGAAGCATGCCTGGCAAAATGGAGATCACTAAGTTTGATCCCGTTGCTCGTAAGCATGTTCTCTATAAAGAAGCTAAGATCAAGTAAATAGCTAATCTTGTAAGTCTATATAGACACAAATATTGGGGCAGAATTAGGTTGTTCGATTCAGAAGAAGGTGGCCGAACTGATCCATTTTTGCCATCCATTCATCCGCTATCCAACTTGTTGAAGAGGCTTCGCATATAAGAGCTGGGCCAAGAATTTCTTGCCCATTCACCAGATCTTCTCGTCTATACACTAATCCGTTTTTCATCTCCAAAGGGCTAACTATTTCATTATTAGTTGCGCCGGAAAGCTCTAGCGGTTTATTTGTTGCTATTAGATGGGCGCGTAAATTCACTAATTCCATATCTCGGTTCAGCCTATAACCAAAGTTAGACTCATGTGCGCAGTGAAAGGCAGCTTCTAATGAGACGTAAGTTGAATCCTCGGATAAAGGTATTTCTAACGTAAATGTCTGTCCCAGATAACGGCAGTTCAAACTAAAATTCTGAGTAATCTGATCATTGATATAACCTTCTTTATTTAGTTCAGTTCGACCTTGCGTGGCTAGTTTTTCCGCCCTAGAGAAAACAGTACTCAGATTTTCTTTATGGTTATCTAAAATTACTGTTGAAAGTTCCCTTTTGCCTGGAGCTTGAAGCATGCCCAAAGCGGACAGTATTCCAGAATTGGCGGGAATTATGGCTTGGCGTATTTCTAGTTTTTCAGCCAATGCGCAAACGTGAAGCCCGCCCGCGCCCCCAAAGCTGCACAATCGATAGCCTGCAGGGTCTTCTCCTCGTTGTTCTGAAATTTGTCTAAGGGCTCTGGCCATATGTTCGTTTGCCAGCTCCAAAATGGCTAAGGCCATTTCTTCGATTTGCATTCCTGCTTCTTTAGCGAGAGCGCCGATGGTTTTTTCAGAGGCATCTCGGTCAAGTTCTATATTACCACCCGCAAAATTACTGGATTTCAGGTTTCCCAAGAGCATGTGCGCATCGGTAACGGTGGCTTGAGCTCCACCTAAACCGTAGCAGGCAGGACCAGGATTGGCGCCGGCTGATTCTGGTCCAACGTGCAGCATTCCCGCGTCATCCAAATAAGCCATAGAGCCACCACCAGCGCCGATGGTATGCATATCCGCCATAGGAACTGACACGGGGTAGCGCCCAACTTTGCCTTCTCTTGTTAATCGAATGCCCTGCTTTATTAGGGCAACATCTGTTGAGGTTCCACCCATATCGAAGGTAAGCAGTCCGGGGGCGCTAATCTGATCTTTAATTGCTGAGGCGGCTGCGAGTCCACCGGCAGGTCCTGAAAGAAGCAAATTAACGGGTTTTCGTGAGGCCTGAACACAGCTGATGGTGCCTCCGGATGATTGCATCACGAAAAGGTTCTGTTCTGGGATCTGATGAGCCAGTCGAGTTAGATAGCTATCCATCAAGGGACCGAGGCTAGCGTTTAACCAGGTAGCGATGCCGCGTTCATACTCTCCGGTTTCCGGCAGTACATCGGAAGAAATGCTGACAAAGTAGTCTTCTTTGAGTTTCGCCTCTATAGCTTTTTCATGGGCCGGGGCTAAATAGGAAAATAGCATGCAGACAGCGATAGATTCTGGAGCCAGTTTTTTAATGTGGGGAAGTAGCTGGTCTAATTCTTCGGAGTCAAAAGGTTCGATTTGATTTCCTTGGCTATCAAGGCGACCAGACACTCCTAAAAAAAGTTCAGAGTCTATTGGCGGGTATTTTTTTTGAGGTCGTAAATCGTAGATATTTTCACGATTTTGACGGCCTATAGTAAGAATATCTTCAAGTCCGGAGTTGGTTATAAAAAGAGTTTTGGCTCCCTTGCCCTCTAATACCGCATTAGTAGCTACGGTACTTCCATGGATAACCAGTAGCTTCCCTTGCTTACAGGCTTTGGCCAATCCCATTTCTTCAATTCCTTGCAGAATTGCTTTCTCGGGGCCTTCCGGCGTTGAAAGTACTTTGTGGGTGCGAAGCTGGCCTTCTGAATAGAGAGCAAAGTCAGTAAAAGTCCCACCGGTATCAACGCCTAGACGAGGCAGTGCGGCAGAGTCTGAAGGTGGATCAGCTCCGGGCATCAGGAATGAGGATATTTGAAATGGAAGGGCTGAGAGTAGGCTCAGTCCAGCAACTAATCGCCGTATGTAACCAGGGAAACAGCAAAATTAGGATCGCTGCCAACCGCTTCGGTCGCTTGGTCGGTAATGCCAATATAAATATTGGCAGTCGCTAGTTCGTGAGCTCGCACTGTGACCGATGCCTGAGGGTTTTCAGCAAGTATTCGTTCAACGTTTGCACGGACTGAGCGTATATCGATACGCCGGCCGTCGAGCCAAATCTCGTCTGTTTCAGTAACGATAAAAGTAGCGTTCTTACTGGTAGAGTCCGGTGGCACATCTGACTCTGGTGGTCGATTTACCCGGAATCCGTCTTCCTGAACAAAGGAAGCTGTAACGATAAAGAAGATCAACATGATAAAGACCACGTCGAGCATGGGTGTTAAATCAATTTCTGTTTCTTCTTGTGGTGCTTTTTTCTTGAATAGACGAGCCATTCTACTTCCATTCCCCCTAAGGATTTTGGCCTTTGCAGTTCAGTAAATTATTACCGAAATGCCACTAAATTTTAGGCGGCTAAGTTACCATGGTGGGTTTTAAAATGCACTCCCTATGTCATTTAAGGCTTTCACTTTATGCCAGAACTACCAGAAGTTGAGACCACAAGAGCCGGGCTAAGTGGGCACCTATTGGGTCGACGCGTCAAATTGTTGAGTATTAGACAGAGATCTCTTCGGTGGCCCATTCCTGAAGAAATGCCGATGCACTTCGAAGGCCAAGTAATTACTGGTCTGGCTCGTCGAGGTAAATATCTTTTGTTGAGCACAATGCAGGGAACTGCCCTAATTCACCTGGGAATGTCAGGTAGCCTCCGTATATGCCAAAAAGATCAGGAACTCAAAAAGCACGATCATTGGGATATGCTTTTAGATAACAACACTTTCTTACGCTATCAGGATCCTCGCCGCTTTGGTGCATTTCTATGGGCCGGTTTGGATCCGCATTTGCATAAGCTTCTAAAGAAACTAGGGCCAGAACCTTTGCAGCGCGAATTTACAGCGAAGCTTTTGTATCAGAGGTCGCGAGGCCGCACCCAGGCGGTAAAAAATTTCCTGATGGATTCAAATACGGTTGTTGGCATTGGCAATATCTACGCAAGCGAATCCCTACATCGGGCCGGAATTCATCCCAATCGCGCAGCTGGAAAAGTATCTCTACCCCGATATCAGATATTGGTATCTCAGGTTAAAGGTGTGCTCGGTGAGGCCATAGAAAGCGGCGGATCAACCTTACGCGACTACGTTAATGGAAGCGGGTCTCCGGGGTATTTTCAGCAGAAGCTATTGGTTTATGGGCGTACCGGAGAAGAGTGCGCTACTTGTTCTAACTCCATCAGGCAGATAAAGATTGGACAGCGGTCTAGTTTTTATTGTCCTCACTGCCAGAAATAGAGAGCTGGGAGGAGCAAAAAATTCCACAGGCCCGAAGAATTTTATCGCTAAAACTTTTTACTCATTATTTCCCAGACATGCTTTGGAACAAAGGGTGAAACATCACCGCCGAGAGAGCCAACTTCTTTAACGAGCGAAGAAGAAATATAAGAAAAACGCTCGGACGGAGTTAGGAATATGGTTTCTAACTGATCAGATAACGCACGGTTCATATTGGCAAGCTGAAATTCGTATTCGAAATCAGATACTGCTCGCAGTCCTCGCAATACCGACACAGCATCAAGGTCTGATGCAAGGTCAACTAGTAGTCGGTCGAACCCAATAACTTCTATGTTATCCAAATGAACCAGAGCAGTTTTGGTCATATCCACGCGTTCGTCGAGAGAAAACATTGGATTTTTTCGAGTGCTGGAGGCAATGGCAATAACCACTTTGTCGAAAAGTTTGCTAGCGCGTTCCACAAGGTCAATATGCCCATTTGTTACTGGGTCAAAAGTGCCTGGGTAGATAACTTTTTTCAAAGGGGTTCCTCGCTCAAATTCTTAGGGATGCCGCGAATTTTATTGGACTAACTTCAGACAACCTAATACGGGAGGATAACACTGTATTAGGCTGTAGCCGACAATTTAAGCAGCTATGAAGGCCTATGCTTTCTCTACTTGGTATAGAAAGCAGGAAACTTCACCACTACTTTTTTCCCGGTAAACTGACCAGTTTTCTGGCACCAAAGGAGCGTGATCTCTACGGTTTTGTTCTAGATACACTAAAGAGTGATTAGATAAAAGTGAGCCTGAATCGAGTGCGGCAATGGATTTTTTTATTAGGGATGCGGAAAATGGAGGGTCGAGAAACACTAAATCAAACGGGTCGGACTCTGGAAGCTGATCGGCATTAAAATAGGCTAGTGCATCTTGGCACTGAATTGAAGTATTTGCTTCTGCATCCAGAAGGCTAATACATTCTTTTAGGTTGGCGACGGCTCCGGATGAATTCTCCAGCAAAAGAGCATATGAAGCGCCTCTAGAAAGCGCTTCGAAGCCTAAGGCTCCAGAGCCGGCAAAGGCATCAAGTACTCGAGCGCCATCCAGGTATGGTGACAACCAATTGAATAGCGTTTCTCTTTGCCGGTCTCCAGTTGGGCGTAATCCGGGGAGGTCGGGAACCGGGAGTTTTCGACCGCGCCATTGGCCGCCGATAATGCGAATTTGGTGTTTTGCGTTGCCTGTTTTTTTTCGATTCATATCAGCAGGATTTTGAGTGTAATTCTGAAAAATATCTGGGCTTGATTTCACTATACTTAGTGTAGGATATCCCATTGTTTTGTATCTCACTAAATTCATCAATGAGGCCCTTTTTTGTTCGGTAAATTGTTCAAAGGAAAAGAGGCTGCTTCCGAGCAGAAGCAGGATTCTGTAAATAACCCTGAGACCCTGAAAAAGAACTCATGGGGCTCTGGGCTGCAACGCACTAATCGGGGTTTGGGGCAAAAACTAAGAAGCTTATTATCCGGTAAAAAGGATCTGGATGAGGAGCTGCGAAACGAGTTGGAAATGGTGCTTATTGGTGCCGATGTTGGCGTTGAGACTACCACTTACCTATTGGATGCATTAGATCAGGCAATGCGCCAGTCCGACAAAGACCTACCAGCTGCGGAGGTATTAACGGAGCTCCTGGTTCAATTGTTATCAACTGTTGCTGTGCCTATGCAGGTTCCGACATATGATAAACCGTTCGTAATCATGGTTGTTGGTGTGAATGGCGTCGGAAAAACAACTAGCATTGGCAAAATTGCGCACCGACTAAAGGTTGAAGGAAAATCCGTTATATTGGCCGCGGGGGATACCTTTCGCGCTGCCGCTATAGACCAGCTGCAAGTTTGGGGAGAGAGGAATGATATCCCAGTAATCTCGCAACAGCCTGGTAGCGATAGCGCATCGGTAATTTATGATGCGCTGCAGTCGGCAAAGTATCGCGATGCTGATGTGCTAATTGCCGACACCGCAGGTCGTTTACACAACAAGGGCCATTTAATGGCTGAACTTGAAAAGGTTGTGCGCGTAATGCAAAAACTTGATGAAAATGCACCGCAAGAAATATTGCTAGTCCTTGACGCTTCCACCGGACAAAATGCTTTGAATCAAGCTAGAGAATTTTCCAAAGTAGCTCCACTGACAGGATTAATAATCACCAAATTAGACGGAACTGCCCGTGGTGGAATTGTTCTAGCGCTAGCACACCAGATGGCATTGCCGGTTAGGTTTATTGGCCTTGGCGAAGGCATAGAAGATTTACAACCTTTTGATGCAGCATCTTTTGTTGAGGGTTTACTTGTCGAAAATCAAGGAACTGTTACGGGGTCATAGAAGGTGATTCGTTTTGACAATGTTAGTAAAAGTTATCCCGGCGGTCATGAGGCGCTTCGTCGCGTTAGCTTTGAATTATCGCGCGGAGAAATGATTTTTCTCACTGGGCATTCCGGGGCGGGTAAAAGTACTTTACTGAAATTAATTATGGCCATGGAAAAAAGTAGCCGCGGCCAAATATTCTACGCTGGAAAAAATTTGGACCGTCTCGGACGGCGAGGCATTCCCTATCATAGACGTCGTATTGGCGTAGTTTTTCAAAATCACTCTCTGCTGTTTGATCGCAGTGTATTTGAAAATGTGGCACTGCCATTAAATATAGCTGGCGCAGATTCAAGAGAGGCGGCTCGTCGCGTACGAGCGGCACTGGACAAAGTAGGATTGCTGGATAAAGAGACGCTAAATCCTATTGTGCTCTCTGGTGGCGAACAACAGCGAGTGGGTATTGCGCGGGCGGTGGTGCATAAGCCCGATTTATTGCTAGCTGATGAGCCCACTGGAAATCTGGACCCTGACCTCTCTGCGGAAATCATGAAACTATTTCGCGAGTTCAACTCGGTAGGAGTGAGTATTATGGTGGCGACTCATGATATTTCTCTGGTTAGAGATTTTGGGCTGCGACAGATCGCACTGAGCAATGGACGGATTATTCAGGGTGCATTTCCTGCGGAGAGTTCTAGATGAACCGTCGCACCTCTGGAAAGGCCCGTTTTGAATGGCTAGCTGATTATTCTCCTAAACGATTAATTCCCTGGGGACGAAATCATTTCTTGGTTGCCCGTTCTAGTTGGAAAAGGCTTATCGAAGAACCGCTGCAGACGGCGCTTACGGTAGGAGTTATAGCAATTGCCTTGGCCTTGCCAACTCTGCTGTTTCAGTTGGCGGCTATGGGTGGATCTGCTTTAGGGCAGATGAACAATACCTCGGATATCAACCTCTATTTTGAGCTCGGCACAGAAAACCAATCAATCCAAGTATTTGTAGGCAGGTGGCAAGGTGATAGCCGTATTAAAACTACCCAGCTTATTACCCCCGAGCAGGGCCTCGCGGATTTTGAAACCTATGCCGGCTTAGGATCTATCCTTTCAAGCTTTGATGAAAATCCATTGCCAGCAGTGGTTCGAATTACTCCAGCGGATCGCCTTGCAGGAAGGGCGGCTGAATTAAGGTTATTACTTCAAGCCTTAGAGGCCTCGGAGTTTGTTGAGTCAGCGGTTCTTGATTTTGGTTGGCTTGACCGTCTGAACGCTATTGTGGAATTTGTTGATCGGCTATCAATAGCGGTGGGTGCGCTATTGGTTCTGGGTATATTGCTGATATTGGGCAATACCATCCGGCTAACAATAGAAAACCGGCGCAACGAAATTGTTGTGATTAAACTTGTTGGAGGAACCGACAGGTTTGTTCAACGACCATTGCTCTATGCGGGATTTTGGTACGGATTATTGGGTGGCGCTGTCGCGGTTGTATTGGTCGCTATTGTAGGTGCGTTCTTGTCCTTTCCGCTGCAATGGATTCTGCTTTCTTATCAAAGCTCAGTAGAGAATATGCCGGGTTTATCCTTCTCGGTATTTATAAAATTACTGGTTCTGGGAGCGCTACTTGGTTGCGGAGGCGCCTGGCTGTCAGTCCTACAAAACCTGCGTAGCGTTGAACCTCGCTAATCTGGTATTCGTGTAAATACCATTAACCTGTCTACCGGAATAAAATCCAATTTGTTCGCCATCGCGAGCGACGCCGTATTTGAATCGAACGCTACCCATATGGGCTCACGGTTTTGTTTTTCCATTTGGTTAATTGCGTAGACCACTGATCGAGTTGCATGACCCTGTCGGCGATATGCCGGCAAAGTATCAATAGATACATTCCAGTACTTTTCACTTATAGAGCCCGCATAACAAAAGGCGATAGGCTTGTTTTCCGCAGTTGCGCAATAAATTTCGGTACCTGAGTTTTGTTCTTCCTCTAACTCTTCGAAAAGAAGTTGAGGCAAATCACCTATTTCCGCTAGCTCTCCTGCCTTTATAGTTCTTTGACAAGAGGTTTCGAGTTCAGGTATCGGCGTATCTTTGTTGCGTAAATAAATTGCTGCACCCTCTTTAGACCAGCCCTCAAAAGCTCTAGCGCAGTGCGCTGCATTTTCTATGGGGCAAATAATCTCGTCAGCCAATTCCGACATCTGAAAAAGTAAATCTGTATCCGGTAGACCTATGAGCACCCCAAGCCCTATATCTTCTTGAAATAGGGCGCCTTTGGCTTCTGGTTTGGCATGGAAATCAAGCACCAGCCCGCGGCCATTAAGTAACATGCTTCGCGCTTCGACCCACCGAGGAGTATCTGGTAAGCACTGCAAAACGTTTTGGTGAATAGATTGCATTTTAGTAGAGGGGTGGTTGTTTTAGATCAGGGTGTTCAATTTTGCCTAGTCTTCGAGTTGAAATACAATTTAACCCTATATCAAAAATAATTGATATAGGTACTCAAGTCGGCTAGGCTAGACCTCCAATGCATCAAATAGCTGAAATTTCTGATAATAAAGTTGGGCTTCCAGAGGTATTTAAAGCTTTAGGAGACCCTCTGCGCTTCAGTATTGTCAGATTGATGCAGCAGGACTCTTTTGGTGTGCTTGAGCTATGTGAACTGTTTGAAGTGCGACAGCCAGCTATGAGCCATCACCTTAAACTGATGGTTGAAGCCGGGCTATTATGCAGTCGACGTGAAGGTAACTCATTGTTTTATAGGCGAATCCTTCCGGATCAAAGTGAAATTTCCAGTACGTTAAAATCGCTTTTTACACTTATTGATGCAGTAGAAATTGCGCCCAATTCGTTGGCTGGATTAGAGAAATTACGAAAAGATAGAACCCGGCAGTCTTTGGCGTTTTTTAAGAAAAACTCTGGGCGCTTTCGAGACCAGCAAGACCTTATCGCCGGTTACGGTGAATATGGCAAGGCGATAGAAGAGGCAGTGAGATCATTGCCTGTTGAGTCAAATCTTTGGGTAGAAGTTGGTTCCGGTGAAGGCGAGCTATTAGTGGCGCTTCACCAAGATTTTGAGCAAGTAAAGGCTTTGGATATATCTGCCGATCTATTAGCGCAGGCAAAAGCCCAGGTGGGCGAAGCAGAAAATATCGACTTTGTGATGTCGGAATTAACCGCAGAATCATACCCGACTCAAGCCGATTTGGTTAGCTGCAATATGGTTTTACATCATGTGGCTTCGCCAGCAGATTTGATTTCTGCGATGGCTATCACTCTAAAGCCAAATGGCTTTTTGTTGCTTTCAGATCTGTGTAGTCACGACCAGGAATGGGCCAGAGAGTCTTGCGGAGATATATGGCTCGGGTTCGATCGAGAAGAATTATTTGAGCTGGCAGATAATGCCGGTGTAAGAATACATAGTGAACAGTACTTAGCACTGCGCAACGGTTTCCGTGTACAGATTTTAATTTTTGAAAAAGTAAATGGAGAATAGTCGATATGTCGATGAATAATGTATTTACCTCTGAATCGGTGTCAGAAGGGCATCCAGACAAGGTGGCAGATCAGATTTCTGACGCCGTTCTAGATGCCATATTGACAGATGATCCTGCGGCAAAAGTGGCCGTGGAAACTATGGTTAAAACCGGTATGGTAATTATTGCGGGCGAAGTGGCCACAGAAACCTATGTCGATTTAGAGGAGGTTGTGCGAGGGGTTGTATTAGATATTGGTTACGACAGTTCTGATGTCGGCTTTGATGGTGCTAGTTGCGCCATTTTGAATGCCATTGGTAAGCAATCAGGCGATATTGCTTTGGGAGTTGAAGAGACTAACGACAAAGAATTGGGTGCCGGCGATCAGGGCATGATGTTTGGGTATGCAAGTAATGAAACAGATGTGCTTATGCCAGCGCCGATCCATTTTTCGCACCTGTTAACTAAACGCCAGGCTGAAGTCCGTAAAAACGGCACATTGCCTTGGTTGCGTCCGGACGCTAAGAGCCAAGTTACTCTTCGTTATGGAGAGGACGGCAAGCCAGAGGCAATCGATGCAGTGGTTCTTTCTACACAACACAGTCCTGATATTAGCTTGGGAGATTTACAGGAAGCGGTAATGGAAGAAATTATACGACCGATTCTGCCTGAATCCTGGTTGCATGAAGGCACGCGCTACCATATTAATCCAACGGGCCAATTTATCATTGGCGGCCCTGTTGGCGATTGCGGACTAACTGGCCGAAAAATTATTGTGGACACTTATGGCGGCATGGCACGTCATGGTGGCGGCGCATTTTCCGGTAAGGATCCAAGCAAGGTTGATAGATCTGCTGCCTATGCTGGTCGATACGTTGCAAAAAATATTGTTGCTGCCGGGTTAGCCGATCGCTGTGAGATCCAAATTTCTTACGCAATTGGAGTGGCTGAGCCTACTTCTATTGCGTTGGATACCCAGGGAACCGGAAAGCTACCGGATGCCGAAATTGAGCAATTGGTGCTTGAAAATTTCGATTTAAGGCCTCGTAGTATTATTGATATGTTGGATTTGCGTCGCCCCATTTTTCGCGAAACTGCCAGTTACGGTCATTTTGGTCGCGAGGGTGAAAACTTTACATGGGAGCGCACTGACCGCGCTTCACTACTAGCTAAATCACTTTAATAAAGAATTATCCAGAGACTAATTATGAATTCTACTGAAACATCAAATACGACAAGTGACTATCGAGTTGCAGATATTTCTCTGGCCCTATGGGGCCGTCAAGAAATAGAAATTGCTGAAACAGAAATGCCGGCGCTTATGGCTTTACGTACCTCCTATGCAAATCAAAAGCCTCTTGAAGGCGCGCGCATACTTGGTTGTATTCATATGACGGTTCAGACCGCCGTATTGATAGAAACTTTGGTTGATCTTGGTGCCGACGTGCGCTGGAGCTCCTGTAATATTTTTTCCACTCAAGATCATGCGGCGGCCGCGATTGCTGAAGCTGGCGTACCGGTGTTTGCTTGGAAAGGTGAAACCGAGGAAGAGTACGAATGGTGCCTCGAGCAAACCATTCTGAAAGATAACACTCCCTGGAACGCCAATATGGTATTGGATGACGGCGGAGACTTAACGGCGATGTTGCACGAAAAATATCCACAAATATTAGATGCTGTGCATGGTATTACCGAAGAGACCACCACTGGTATTCACCGTCTGCAAGATATGTTGCGAGATGGCTTTTTGCGTGTCCCCGCGATTAATGTCAATGATTCCGTTACTAAATCCAAAAACGACAATAAGTACGGCTGTCGTCATTCATTAAACGATGCTATTAAGCGCGGTACCGACCATTTGATGGCCGGCAAGCGAGCTTTGGTAATGGGTTATGGAGACGTGGGTAAAGGCTCAGCGCAGTCATTACGTCAGGAAGGCATGATAGTGCGCATTTCTGAAATTGACCCTATCTGTGCGATGCAGGCCTGCATGGACGGTTTTGAAGTGGTATCACCTTACCTCGATGGTGTAAACACCGGAAGTATTGATTGCATTGATCAACGGTTGCTGAAAGATACCGATATGTTGGTAACAACAACCGGTAATGTTCGGGTTTGCGACGCCAATATTTTGAGTTCAATTAAGGCAAATGCAGTGGTTTGTAATATTGGTCACTTCGACAACGAAATTGATACTGCCTTTATGCGCGAAAATTGGGAATGGGAAGAGGTTAAGCCTCAGGTGCATCGTATCCACCGTGATCGAGCAGCTGGTGATTATCTGATTTTGCTATCCGAGGGTCGTTTGGTGAATCTGGGCAATGCGACTGGCCATCCTTCTCGTATTATGGACGGTTCCTTCGCCAACCAAGTATTGGCGCAAATGCATTTGTTTGCTGAAAAGTTCGCCGATATGAACGAAGCCGATAAGTCTGCAAACTTGCGTGTAGAAGTTTTACCAAAACATCTGGACGAAGAGGTCGCAGCGCATATGGTTCGCGGTTTTGGCGGTCAGGTTACTCAACTGACGGATGAGCAGGCTGAATATATTGGTGTGTCTCAAACTGGCCCTTTTAAGTCAGATACATACCGCTATTAAGAAGTTGGTGATAAGCGACATAAGGATCGCAGACCTATGACAGCACAAAAAATAAGTATCGAGTTTTTCCCTCCGAAGACAGAAGTGGGTCTCGAAAAGTTAAACGCAAGTGTTGATGCGCTATTGCCTCTTGGTCCAGAATATTTTTCTGTTACCTACGGGGCCGGTGGATCGACTAGACGTCAAACTCAGTCAGTGGTAACTGGTTTAGCTCAGCGTGGTCTTGAGGTAGCTCCTCACTTGTCTTTTGGTGCTGATTTAGAAGAAACCATTGCTGAACTGCTTCAATCCTATGTAGATGAAGGAATAAAGCGCGTTGTTGCTCTTCGCGGCGATATTCCCTCAGGTATGGGACAGGGAAAGCCTGTCTACGCAAACGAGTTGGTAGAATTTATTCGGGCACGATTTGGAGATTGGTTTCATATCTCGGTTGCCTGTTACCCCGAGAAGCATCCGCAAGCAACTGATTTCTCGAAAGATATCCAATATTTGGCGAATAAATTAGATGCCGGATCAGACGCGGCGATAACTCAATACTTCTATTCTTTGGATGGTTTCCTCTATTTTAGAGATAGATGCCTTGCGGCTGGTATCAGCAAACCAATTTATCCAGGAGTAATGCCAATAATTAATGCGAATAATCTAATTCGATTCTCAGATCTATGCGGAGCTGATATTCCGCGCTGGCTTAGAAGCGCTATGAAGGACCTGAATTCTCAAGAAGATTTGTTACGTTTTGGAGAAGATTTAGTTGCCGAGCTTTGCACAGGGTTACTGGCCGAGGATGTTCCCGGATTGCACTTTTATTCGATGAATCAGAGCCAAGCCGTATTGAACATCTGTGAACGTCTGAATTTCTCCGAGGGCTAGCTCGAAAATCCGAGTCTATTACAGATGAGAGCTATACGGTCATGATATAAAGGTTTCATGAGATTTATATGAGAGTTCCTCGAATATTCCTGGATCAAGAAATGTCACCAGGTCAGATATGTGAACTGGACGCGTTTGCGTCAGGGCATGTATGCCGGGTATTACGCATGAAGACAGGTCGGCCATTGACCGTTTTTAACGGTCGCGGCGGTGAATTTCATGCTCTGCTGAAAGAAGCTGATTCTCGAAGGGCGCAAATAGAAATTGAAAAGTTCGATCCTGTTGACCGTGAATCGCCGTTGCAAATCCACTTGGGTCTCGCCCTTAGTCGCGGAGATAGATTTGATTGGGCAATTCAAAAATCTGTAGAACTGGGTGTGACTAGTATTACGCCACTGGAATGCGCTCGTTCAGATCGTATTGGCGATGATAAACGCAAGACAAAAAAACTGGATCAATGTAAAAAATTAATTATTTCAGCTTGTGAACAATCTGGACGAACTGCGGTTCCGCAAATTGCAGAGCTCAAGAGTTGTGAACTTTGGTTGCAGCAAGCTGAGGCTGGTATTGGGTTTTTACTACACCCTACAGGACAGTCGATAAGCCAGAAGATCGATGAATTGCCTAAACCTCTTTCGCCGGCAGTGATCAATTTAGCCATTGGGCCCGAGGGCGGCTTTGACGAAATGGAAGAGCAGTTTTTTGAGCAGAGCGGATTTGCCAATGTTGCCTTCGGTCCGAGAATACTGCGCACCGAAACTGCCCCGGTGGCGGTGATTTCTCTATTTCAGTCGTTGCTAGGAGATTGCTCTTGAACTGCTTCGCTGGGCTGAAGGCTCTCTTTTAAGCTTTGCTTGGGGAGACGGCCCTCTCCAAAGCGCTATGAGTTTTCTAGAAGTAAATTTTCAATAGCTTCGAGTTGTGGAATAACAGCAGATACGCCTCTTGCGGTTACCTTCATTGCACAGAAATCCAACTCTAAATGATCGGAGCGCTGAGTCACATCTCTTTGATTTTCAAGATTGAAATTGTGCGGCATAGCCTGCAATGGTACGCCAAAAAAAGGCATTTTTTCAGTATCCACAGTACCGTGCAGTATAGCGACATGTGAGCCTCGTAAACGAGGTGCTCGGTGCAAAATTATTTGTTCAATACTGATCACAGGCAGGTGCAGTCCTCGCCAGCTAATATCACCAATAGACCAGGGTTGCGCGCCACTTTTCTGATCTATGCTTACAGCGGAAAAAACGTCTGCAATCAAATTGCTAGGCAATAACATATTAAATCCATCACATATGGCGATTGTGCTGCCAAGGGGAAATGTTGTGCTCATCAGTTTTCGCTGCCTTGAGAGCCAGTTAGCTCGCCGATAGCTAACATAATTTCATCTTCGCGATAGGGTTTACCAAAATACCGCTGTGCACCCAGTTCTAGTCCGCGCTGACGATGTTTTTCCCCGGTTCTAGAAGTAATAAGAATTACTGGAATATCTTCGAAGCGTTCGTTGGAGCGCAATATGCTTATCAACTCGAAGCCGTCCATGTTCGGCATTTCGACATCGAGAATAATTAGGTCTGGTATGTGCTCGTTAATCATTTGAAGCGCTTCGACACCATCCCGGGCTAAGGTAACGGCAAATCCTTCACGCTTCAAAAATCTGGTGGTGACTTTTCGTATCGTAACGGAATCGTCCACCACTAATATTTCTGTTTTCTCTTCTTCGACTAGTCCGCGGTTTTCAATTTGTGGTTGACGACCTAGGCTGGAATGGTCGGTCTTACTCATTAAAGTAAACATATCCAGTGTCACTAACACTGTGCCATCACCCATAATTGCAGCGCCCGATACACCGGGAATATTACTGAATGGGTGGCCCAGAGATTTAACTACTATCTCTTGGCTGCCGTAAATTTCGTCAACTTGAGCGGCAACTGAATACTCGCCGGATCGGAAAAGGGCCAGAGGTACCGTTCGATTCGTCAGTGAGTCTGTCGGTGGTCTTGTCGCGATTTTAAGGATTTCGCCCAGATACATAACCCGATATTTATGATTGCCGTAACTAAGATATTTATCGTCCTCTTCGTAATAGCTATCGAGTTCCTCTTTAGAAACCCTCGCAAGGGCTTCTAAAGAGGAGAGGGGTAGCGCATAGTTGTTATCCTCAATGCTTATCATTAACGCTCGGTTTACCGAGAGCGTGAAAGGAATCCTTAAGAAGAATGTACTACCGACACCGGATTTAGATCCGACTTCTACTTTGCCTCCAAGCTGGCTAACAATGGATCTAACGATATCCATACCAACGCCTCTACCGGAAATTTTCGTTAGAGATTCTGCAGTGGAAAAGCCCGGCATAAATATTAGATCGGCAATTTCAGCGTCTTGCATGGTTGCGGCTTGGTTTGCATCGATAAATCCATTAGCTAATGCGCGCTGCTTTACTTTGTCCAGATTGATGCCGCGTCCATCGTCTGCAATTTTAATTACCACTTGGGCTCCGTCGCGCTGGACTTCGAGCCGGATACGTCCGGCCGGATCTTTGTTTAATTCCAGTCGCTCTTCGTTAGTTTCGATCCCATGATCTATCGCGTTTCGTAGAACATGTTCGAGTGCTGGCAAAATTTGATTCAAAACGTTTCGGTCTAGCTCGCCTTCAAGTACGCCTGTATGAAGCTGTACTTTTTTCTCAAGCTCTGTCGCTATTTGGCGAGTCATGCGCTGCAAGCGAGGTATTAAACGGCCAAATGGCACCATGCGAGTTCTTATTAAACGATCATTGAGCTCGGATTGAAGCCGCGAGGTCTGAGTGAGCAGTGAAAGTGTGTCGGAATTGTTCGATGACAAAGTTCCGCGCAGATCTCTGAGGTCGGATGCTGATTCGTTTAGCTGTCGGGACAGCTGTTGCAGCATGGAGTACCGATCCATTTCCAGGGGATCGAAGTCTTTTGGAAATTCCGCCTCCGCGATCTTTTCTTTGCGAAATACAATCTGTGCCTGCGTCTCTACGTCTAGACGCCGTGCCAACATTTGGATTCGGTCGATGGTATTTTCGAGTTCGCCAATGGTGTTGTTTAAGTTGGTAACTTCCGCCTCAACCCGAGTACGAAATACCGTGGACTCTCCAGATAGATTAATGATCTCATCCAAGTCCGATGCACTTAAGCGTACCACCTCTGCGCGGTTGTCAGCGGTTTCGCGCAGAGGTTCAGTTGTATCGGATTTCTCTTGCTCTTGAATCTTAAAGGCCCCTTCTAGAGAACTAATTGGAGCAGCCGAGGCGCTAGTTTCAGGTTCTGAGCCAGAGGCTAAAGCCTCATCAAAGACGTCCGCTTCTTTTGGCGTAGGAGCAGGCGGTTCGACAATTGGCGTGATAATTACTGATTCCGGTTCAATAGTATCGGTAGGGGCATTTGCTCCCGTTAGCTCTTCAATAAGTTCACCGGAACGCGCCTTTTCAACCATTCCCATTAGGCTGTCATAGCGGGCCATAGACTGGTCGAAAAATTCCGTGTTGGCATTCCGTGCAACTTGATGGTCTAGGGAATAGGACTCGAAGTCGTGGGCAGCCGAGCCGAGAGCTTCCATTCCTGAAAGGCGAGCTCCGCCCTTTATGGTATGAAGTGCTCTATGTAAGGACTCAGCATGGCTAAAGTCATCGGGTTCGTTTCGCCAACTGGTAAGGGTCGTACTTATTTCGTTTAGAAGATCTTCCGCTTCTTCCAAGAATGTCGCCATAAGTTCGTCTTGGAAGTCATCGTCCACATAAGGGCTCGATGTTTGTTCGGTAGCAACAGCTTCGCTAGCTGACTCGGTTTCAGCTTCAACCTCAACC
>TARA_B110000483_G_scaffold187284_1_pt1 | contig 34793 bp, 41 predicted proteins | sample TARA_B110000483 | Tara Oceans TARA_B110000483 (sample SAMEA4398176) | marine metagenome | biome: Polar Biome; feature: [SRF] surface water layer (ENVO:00010504); material: water (ENVO:00002006), including particulate matter (ENVO:01000060) such as... | depth 5 m
CAAGCGTTGATATAGACCCTGTGTGCGAAGATATAGCAAACACTGTAAATAGACGCTACGTAGATCAAAGCAAGTTTACAGCAATAACAGCAGATATGACAACAGTTATAGATGAGTCTGCTGACGTTGTTATTAATACCAGTTGTGAGCATATTACACAGGAACAGTATGACAAATGGTTGAACAATCAACCAAATAATGCTACAATTGTGTTGCAGAGCAATAACTATTTTAACTTAGACGAGCATATTAGATGCAGTACGGATTTAGAGGATTTTGTGTGTATGAGCAACATTAATCCTTATTTGCGTAAAACATTAGAAACACTCAAGTATGATCGTTATATGTTAATAGGTAAAAAGAATGTTTAGGTTTAGTGAATTAAAAAATATACATCTAGAAATTACAAATAGATGTCAAGCAAGTTGCCCAATGTGCAGCAGAAATATTCACGGAGGTCTTGAAAATCCGTTAATTAAAAACCAAGACTGGACTACTAACGACTTTAAAAATATATTAAGTGAAGAAGTGTTGTATCAACTACAAGGATTTTATTTTTGTGGTAACTTTGGCGATCCTATTATTAATAATGATCTAATAGAAATGTGCGAATATAGTACAGGCGTTAATCCTAATTTGTATATTAGGATACACACTAATGGAGGCGCACGAAGTAAAGATTGGTGGAAAAAACTTGCAAAGGCATTGCCACCGGCGCATAATGTTATTTTTGCAATTGACGGATTAGCAGACACGCACAGTTTATATCGTGTTGGTACAGACTTTAACAAAGTATTAGAAAATGCAAAAGCATTTATTCAAGCAGGCGGCACAGCAGAATGGGCATTTATTAAATTTAAACATAACGAACATCAACAACTTGCGTGTGAAGCACTAGCAAAAGAACACGGCTTTGCTAGATTTACATATAAAGACAGCGCACGATTTGTTGCTACTGAAAAATTTCCAGTGTATGATGCAGACGGCAACACAGTACGTTATTTAGAACCTCCTACTGGAAGCAAAATTAATCTTATTACACAAGATGTAATTGACAACTACCAAGATATTTTAGATGCAAGTGAAATTGATTGTTACGTTGTACAAACAAAAGAAATTTACATAGACGCATATAAAAAAGTTATGCCGTGCTGTTTTCTTGCAAGCACCCCTTACAACTATTCAACACCTAATGACATTGCAAAGGATATTAAACGACAAATTGATTTACAATATAACGATCTTATTTACGATCTTGGTAATACAAATGCATTAAATTATTCCATTAAAGAAATTATTAATTCTACAAGTTGGCAATTAGTATGGGACAAATATTGGAATGAGAAAAAATTAATTACTTGTGCAAGAACTTGCGGAGTTAACAAACTTAGCAAACCAAAAGATCAATTTATTCAAAAGGTAGAATTATGATACACTTTAATGCAGATTGGAAAAACATTGGCATTAGTTTAAGTGGTGGGGCCGATAGTGCGTTATTAGCATACCTAGTATGTTCACAAATTAAAGATACTAAAGTGCATATTCTTAGTCACGTAAGAATGTGGAAGACACGACCGTGGCAGCGTTATGATAGTATACGTGTTTTTGAATGGTTACAGCAACGCTTTCCGAATATAGAGTTTGTAAGACACGAAAACTTTATTCCGCCTGATCTTGAGTACGGCGACAAGGGTGCTTACATTGAAGATGAATATGGCCAAATACGCAGCGGAGATCAAATTATTGTAAGAGCTCACGCTGAATGGATTGCAGTAACACATAATCTTAATGCCTGGTATGCCGGCAAAACTAAAAACCCAAGCGATCCTACAATCACAAAAGGTATGCCAGATAGAGATATTATAGTTGAAGATCCTAACGAATTAGTAAAGGATCACAAAGGAGTTGCAGTGTGTCATCCGTTTTTGTATACTGAAAAAGATGAAATTATTGCTCAGTATGTATCTCATAATATTCTCGACTTATTAAATATTACTCGTAGCTGTGAAGGCGATTTTGCTGACATTGATTACACAACGTATACTCCAAATCAAATAGTTCCAGAGTGTGGAGAATGTTTTTGGTGTCAAGAGCGCAACTGGGCAAAGGAAAAGAATAATGTCTGACTTAGAAAATTATAAAGCAGAAATAGAAAAGATATCGGGTACACCTACTTTTTGCGTCTTACCTTGGATACACTTTGCTACACGACCTAATGGTGATATGAGATTATGTTGTAGTGCAAACGCAAGTGGTGCAGGTGATGATCACGAAGTAGGATTAGTTAAAATGGAGGATGGATTACCAGCAAACTTTGGTAAGCATACTCCAATGGAAGCCTGGAACAACGAGTATATGAAAAGTGCAAGGCGCACTATGTTAGCAGGACAAGTGCCTGCAAGTTGTCGTAAATGTTTTAAAGAAGAAAGCCAAGGAGTTGTAAGTAAACGTATTTGGGAAACAGGTACTTGGCACAGAGATGAGAATGGGGTAGATATTCCTTATTTAATTGAACAAACTAAAGCAGACGGAACAGTACCGGAAGAGTTAGTTTACTTAGATTTAAGATTAGGTCACACTTGTAATATTAAGTGTGTAATGTGTAGTCCGCACGATAGTAGCAAATGGGTAGCAGATCATAAAAAACTTATTCCTTTATTGCAGGATCCTGAAGTTAAAAGGCAAATGCAATTTGATAAAAGTACATTCAATAATAAGTGGCACGAAAAAGATACGTTCTGGGAAGAAATGTATGCACAGATACCTAATCTAAAACAAGTGTACTTTGCAGGCGGTGAGCCTCTAATGATTAAAGAACACAAAATGTTTATTGAAGAAATCATTAGGCAAGGTTATCAAGACAAAATATTGTTACGTTACAATTCAAATGGACTGTTAGTAGACGAAGATTTAATTCAGTTATGGTCAAGGTTTAAAAAAGTAAAGTTTGCTATTAGTATGGATGCTAGTCACGGACGTGATGAATACATACGTTTTCCTACAAACTTTGATACTGTAGAAAAAACACTACATATGCTTGACAACACTCCTGACAACATACAAACAAGTTTAGCAACAGCAATACAAATATTCAACGTAAAACATTTGCCAGACTTTATGAAGTGGAAACTTGAAAGCGGATTTAAGAAATTAAATAACGGCACAGTCCCTGGCGGAGTACAAATGGGCGGCGGCTTAGTTAATATGCACTTACTGTACATTCCGACTTTCCTTAGCATACAAATACTACCAGAACACGACAAGCAAGAAGTTAAAGAACGCTTTATGGACTTTAAAGATTGGTTATGGAACAACTACAGACAAGACGACGACTTTTGGAAAAATAATCCTTATGGATGGAAACGTTGGGAAGCGGTTCTTAATCATATGAACGCACAGGATAATAGTCACTTGTTGCCGGGCTTTAAAGAATATACAAACAAACTTGATGCAATACGTAATCTAAACGCAGCAAAAGTATTTCCTGAATTGGCACATTTATTGTAATGGATAAGTTTACTACAATTGAACCTGTAAGAGATAAGTTTTTTCACGTTGAGTGGGAAACCACTCTAAAGTGCAATCTTGATTGTAGTTACTGTGGAGATGGTCACGACAATAGTTTACCTCACCCAAGTTTACGAGAAAGTCTTAATACTGCTGACTTTATATTTGAGTATGTAAGTCATTATATGCAACTAAAGCCAAAAGAACATAGACACGTAAACATTAATGTGTTCGGCGGTGAAAGTTTGTTTCATCCTAAGATACCAGACATTTTAAAATATTTAAGAAGCAAAAGAGAACTGTATGATTTTTCTTGTAATGTAAGTACAATTACTAACGCTATTGTAGGACCTCAGCTTTGGGGAAGACTAGTTGATTTATTAGATTATTTTACAATTAGTTTTCACGCAGAAAGCACACCAAAACAACAGCGTATGCTAAGAAACAATGTGCTGTACTTAATGAAGCACGACAAGCAGTTTCAAGTAAACATTATGATGCATCCTAAACACTGGGAAGCCTGCCGTGATATGGAAGAATGGTGTAAACAGCAAGGTGTAAGATATCACTTGCGTCAAATTGATCATTCTATTTTTGACAGACGATTTAATTATTCAGCAGAACAAAGCGAATACCTTACAGGAGAAAAACCTGTAGGATTAGCTACAATAGCATTGGCGGCAGTTACAGGACAAATTAATTTATCAGAGTCTGGTAGAGCGTGTTGCGGTGGACAAGAATTATGTTGTGGATCAGCAACAACTGAATGGGTGCCTGGAAATAACTTTAAAGGTTGGCACTGTTCAGTAAATGAGTTTTTTCTTTATATCAAACAAAACACTGGCGAAGTTTATACTAACAAAGATTGTAAAATGAACTTTAATGGCAGTGTTGGTCCTATTGGACATTTATCAGATACTCCTGCTATACTAGAAAGTATAAAAAATACTTCACCTATTATATGTAAGAAAAGAAGTTGTTGGTGCGGGATATGTGCGCCCAAGGCTAAAACACAACACGAGTATGAACGAATAATGGTAAAGTATCACGATGAAACTAACTAGAGTTGAAAATAACTTAAAGCCAAATCAGTTGCGTATTGAATATATGCTTGGTAATTTATGTAACCATAAATGTTCATATTGCTTCCCGGGCAGTAATGAAGGTTCACATCCTTGGCCGGACATTGATCAAGTTAAAACAAATCTTTCACATTTACTTAATCATTATGTAAAGCAGGGTAAAGATTATTTCCAATTATATCTAATTGGCGGCGAACCAACACTATGGAAAGAGCTTCCTGAATTTTGTCGTTATTTCAAACAGAATTTTAATTGCCAAATTAATATTAGTACTAACGGGTCAAGATCAGTATCGTGGTGGGAAAGAAATGCAGATTGTTTTGATGTTGTTGAAATTAGTGTGCATCACGAATTTGCAAAAGTAGAACATCTTAAAAAAGTTTCAGATTTGATTTATAAAAAGAACATTTACGTAAACTGCAATGTACTAATGGATTATGGGTATTTTGATAAATGTAAAGCTATTATTGAGCAGCTAAAGACAAGTAAAAAACGCTGGCCAATTATTGCAAAGACGGTAAACATAAATGGCGCAACATTTTATAATCCTGAAGAAACAACGTATCTTGAAAAAAGTCTTAAACGTGTACCTAACTTACTTTGGTATTGGCGTAATAAAATAGACACAGAGTTAAAACTTAAACTTACATTTGAAAACGGCACAACTAAAAAAGTTACTGGAGATAATTATATTTCAGTACACAACCTAAATAAGTTTGAAGGTTGGACTTGTGAACTAGGCTTAGATGTAATAAAAATATTTCAAGAAGGCAATATTAAATCTAATTGTCAACAAACACTGTATAGATTAAATCGCGATTATAATTTATATGATAAAGATTTTGTTAAAGACTTTAGTCCACGATTGTGTAATGTAATTTGTGAACAAAAGATTTGTGGCTGTAGTGGCGAAATTAGTATTAATAAGATTGCACCTTAATAATTTCTTTATAATCTTCAAATGACTTTGCTTTGGGAACACACATACCACAACCACATCTTAGGTTTGGACATACTATTGTTTCATTTTTATTTTTGTTAGCATATTCAATTATAGCATCAGTGTTACTAAGGTTACCTAACGGGCCTCTTAGACCGTTGTGTAGTGCTTGGCACGTTTGATGATGGTATACGCTGCCAGTATGTTGATCAATGTGTAAGAAGTACTTGTTAACGCTACAAAACCAATCTTTAAAGTGTGTATCAACCATTGTAACTTCTTGCCACTCGTTGTTTACTTTACCTTTTAAACAGCGTCCGCCACAGCATTTACGTCCGAGCTCAGTTCCAGCTCGAGTGCCTACAGCAGGCTTTGGCATATTAGTGTAATCAAAAAACCAATTTTGTTGTTCGTCTGTGTAGTCGTGAGTTGTTCTACGTTGACTGCCATCACTGTCAGTAAACCACCCTTTGCGTTCTGCATTGCCATCGCCAATCGGGCGTGGATTATGTGTAATACCTAGTTCTTTAAGTTCTTCGCATACTGCTACACCTTCATCCCAATTATCAGTGTGTAGCATTACATTAACTTGTAACCATATTCCTTTAGCGTGTAACAATTTAATGTTGTCTAATGTTTGTTGTTTTAGTTTGCTATGCCCTTCTGTGTGATAACTTACTGTAACACCTTCAAATAGCTCTGTTATACGATCTGTATTTTTAGGATGCCAAGCACCGTTGGTAGTTAAACTAAGTCTAAAACGTGTTTCGTTATTTTTAATGTACTCAGCTAATTGCCAAAATGCAGGATTAACAGTAGGTTCGCCGCCTGTAAAGTTTATATTAACTAGGTCAGAATAGATGCTAGTATATTCTTTTACAAACTTAAATGTGCGTAATAATTCTTCATAGCTGTGGGGAGAACTAATGTTGTCGTGACGGCTTATTTCGCAATAACTGCAATCAAAATTACACCTACGCCCAGTGTCCCACGTAACCATTAATCGTTCGGGGCCTGTAAGATTTATAGCATCAGTTACTATCATCAATTTGTTTCACATCTATTTTAGTTAGTGGAATATCAGCAGCACAAGTACACCATTTGCGTGTGCAGTCAATCCATTCTTCGGGAGGCTCAAATGTACCTTTGTATATATTACCTAAACTACCGCCTACTCTACACGTAGCACGATGCACATCACCGTCCCAATTAATCATTAAACTTTCAATACCTGCTGAACAACTCCACCCTTCAAATTGGTTAAGTTTATGTTTGATAATATCATTGGCGTGCATATAATGTTCATCGTCAATTACAGTATTTGCCATAACTTTTGCAGGCTTGCCAAGTATCCATTCAAGATCTTTTTCTTTGTAGCGCATATCATCAAACCAGTCACGGTCATCAGCTTCTGTCCAACGTATTCGTCTAACTACATACGGAATATTATGTCCGTCAAACATATTACAAGCAGCCTTAACTTTGTCCATATGTTCGTGGTGCGCCATTACATTTACTTGGAATGGAATATTCTCTAGTGTTTCATTTAACTGTGAAAACAATAAAACATTTTGAGAAGCTCTTTCCCAATGTTCGTTATCAAAATGTAAACTAAACACCCAATGACTAACTCGCTGTTTAGCATACCACTCGTGATGACGAAGACCATTAGTTGTAATGTTGACCCAAGCTAGTTGTTGCCTTGCGTGTTCAATTATTTCATTAATCTTTGGATGTACAGTAGGCTCACCACCTGTAAAACTTACTCGAACTGGTTTGTCTAATTCATATAGTGCATCAATAGTATCGTGAATTACTTTTTCATTAGTGTGTGGACTAAAGTTATCGTGTATTTCAGCAGGACAATAACTACAATCTAAGTTACAGCGTTTGCCTAAGTTCCATTCAACTTTAATAGTGTTTTGATGTGGCCACTTACTAGTTACACTATACATATTGTTTAAACTCTGGATTAGCTGTAAGGAAGTCTTGTCCACGGGTTTTATCTAAACGTTTGTTAAATTCAATACAGTCTTCCCAATGTGTAGAATGCATATCTTTTGCTTGCAAGAAATTAATATTATCCTGTATTTGTTGTAGAGTAACTTGTTTAACAATGTCGTGTTGTTTTACTAGTTTATAATCTAATACTTCTGTTTTCATTTGTTCTAAGCGGTTAACAACTTTTGTTTTTAGTAATTGCGGAATAACCTGCGCACTAAGCGCCATTGGATAGTTTACTCTATGCGAATAAAATATAATACCCATTTCTTCTAAAAAGTATTCAATAACTTTATCAATTTGCATAATGTTATTTGCTTGTACAGTAAATGCACCTACTACTCTACTTACATTAGGAAAGCTCTTAAATATTTTGACGTTTTTCTCTATTTCAGCAAACTTGCCATTGCCTCTAATGTATTCATATGTGTCGTATATACCGTCTATGCTTACGTTTACAGCAATGCTTTTAAACTTAGGCCAATAGTCGTGTATAGTTCGCCCGCCTTTAATACCTAGTGTAGTACCGTTTGTAGCGTACTTTAGCTCTATGTTGTCACCATACTCTGCAAGTTTGTCTAGTATCTTGTAGTGGTATGGATCCATTAGCGGCTCACCACCTGCAAATTCTACACGTCTAAAGAACGGTAGTAACTTTTCAAAACTTGTCCACCAGTTGTCTGAGTTATCAAATGGTCCAATATACTGCCCTGGTTTGTTTACTAAGTTCTCAACTGTAGGTACAAGGTAGTTATTTTCTTTTTTATAAAATTCTGTAACTTCGTCCCAATCTTTCCAACTAGTACTATCTAGTGGATTGCACATACGACACTTTAAATTGCACAAGTTATTGAGCTTAATTTCCATTGTAGGAAACTCAAATGGCATTGTATAATCTTCGTCTAGTGCGTCTAATGCATCGGGGTACAAGTTTATACGTGCTTCAGGTATGACCCCTGCTGTATGACGCTGTCGCAAGCTCTGTACACCCTGATCTTCAAGGTCAAAGCACGGTTTACATACTTCCGGACGTTCGTCATTAAGTACTTGCCTGCGAACTTCACGCATAGCATCACCGTTCCAAACTTCCTCTAATGTTTCATTTTGTATCCAGCCAACAGGTTGACTACGGCAACAAACTTTAATTGCTCCGTCTTCTCTAGTAGCAAGCCCTGTAAAAGGGTGCATACAAAATGTACAAGATTTCTCATTCATATTGATACTTATCTATTAACTACGCACATAAATAATTTTATGATAACGCACACTAAGTATACTATAGAAAGCAACATTTTGCAAGAGGCTATTTGCCAATTGCCGAATATAGACTTTAAATTATCACTTAATGAACCTTCAGGTGATTTCTTTTATGATCCTTGGAAAATTAAAGAAACTTTCAAAAACACAGTATGGGAAACTGTTCTTAATTCATTAGATAGTAATATCGGAGAAGCAAGACTAATTAATCTTTCTCCGGGCACTTGTTACCACAGCCATAGCGACATTGACGATAGATGGCATTTAACAATTCAAGCTAAACAATCTTACCTAATAGATATTACTAATCAAGAACTACATAAGTGTGAAGGTGATGGTGTGTGGAGTTTAATGGACGCTGGAAGAATACATTCAGCAGCAAACTTTGGTAATATTGACAGGGTTCAATTGGTTGTTAGAAAATTACTACAACCAAACGTTATTGACGATCCTGTTTCAATTGAAATAACACTAAAAGAAAAACGTCCAGACTTTAGGTACGTATTTGATAACACGTTAAGCCCTTGGCTTAACAAAGCAAATAAAACAGGCCTAATAACTAATTTTAAGTTTAATGATGGCAATGTAAAATTTGATATTTCTAAAACACAACTAGAAAATTTAATTTTAGATCCAATGTTTGAGATAAAGGAAACATAATGGCAGAATTTGTAGGAAACTTCTTTGCCGGAAAGTGGGATAGCATTATTGATTTAATGTCACTTGAAGAAGGAGAACCACGTAGATTTGACGAACAGTTTTTTGAAAACGCAGATGGACGGTTCGATGAAAATATTAAAATGCTGAAAGATGCAGGTTACGATAAAGTAAGCACAGTAGAATGGATTAATTACTATCCTGAGAAACATTTCAATCCACATTGTGTTACAGAGTTTGAAAAGTTTGTAGATATGAAATGTGCTAGAGCTTGGATTAGTAAAATACGTCCAGGAAAGTATGCACCAATTCATCAAGATATAGATGACAACATCGAAGAGTATCTTGCACAAGGAGAACTAACTAGATTTGTTTCGTTTATTAGTCATCCACATCCTGGCGGTGTGTTTATTGTAAACGACCAATGCTTTCACGGTGAAGCTTCAGGCAACACATACAAGTGGGACGACTATATGGATTGGCACGCCGGCGGCAACTGCGGCTTGCACGACAAATACATTTTTAACTTTTTGGGGATAAAATAATGGCTGAGTATATTGGAAATTGTAATGACGAAATAAATTGGTCAGAATTAATAACACAATTAAAATCTGTTCCTCCTAGAGAACGCGGCAACGGACAAGAAGATGACATCCATACTGACAACCCGAAAGTGCAAAAACTAATGGACTTGTGGACAAAGGTAGGTATTTCAAAAAGCCCAGACATTCAATGGGTTGACTTTATTCCAGGAGAACATTTTGATATGGAATGGTTAATGAAGTTTGCTGAATGGGTAGACGCAGAACCAGCAGGTGCTTGGGTAAGTGCAGTGTCTCCAGGATGCATTGTGCCATTTCACCCAGACTATGGTGTACCTGAGGAAGAAGCAGAATGGTTAAAGAAAGGCGATCTAAAAAGCTATGGTTGCTACATTTGCGAACCAGCATTTGGACAAGTATCTATTGTAGAAGGTCACGCAATTTATAATGCAAAACAAGGTGATGTTTATAAATGGGACGACTGGCAAGATTGGCACGGAGGAATGAATATGGGACTAGAAACAAAATACCTGTTTAATTTTTTAGGGTGGGACAATGGAAAATAATTACGCACTCGATTTAGAACTACCTATTACTCATCCTTTAAAAAACTTAGATTGTATACACAGAGACGGCACAGAGCCCGATATCTTTTTTATAAGTCACGATGATGTTAGCGATGAATATATGCAATGGATTGACGAGCAAGGATTAGTAATGACTTATCCTCCGTTGATCTTTTACACACCAGCAAGTCATCAAATTGGAATACACATTGACGGCCCAGGAGAAATAATGGATCGTGTTTGTATGAATTGGCAAGTACAAGGTGCAGGGAGTTTAATGCACTGGTACGATATTAAAGAAGGCCACGGACCGTTTGAAGAAACAGAAACACAAGCAGGAACACCGTATGCACAGTATCATCCAAAGGATTTAGATCACGCATTTTCTCACGCAACTAAGTTTCCTAGTATGGTTCAAACCGGCATTCCACACAACATTCATAATAGCAAATGGGAACCTCGTTGGACTATTAGTTGTGACCTTAGTTTTAAAGCTACGCCGGAAGGTGGACTAAAAATGGATCAAGCAAAGGAAATTTTTAATAAATGGACAGTGTAGATTTAAAATTTTATGCAGAAAATGCAGTACAAACTTTTGATCTTCAACCCTTACCTTTTGGAACAGTTCAGGAACAAGCTAAATGGATTATGCAACAAACACACATTGGTTGGCTTGAACTAAACCTTACACATCCTATTGAAGTACAAGATATAGAATACTACTCTCATAGAGGACACGAAACACACAATGGCTGGAGCAGTTGTTGTCTACACGGACTAGGAGTAGACAAAATTGCAACAGCACCAACATACGGACACGATGAGTTTACAGCACCTTATAAATTTACTGAGATTGCTGAAAAATTTCCTAACACTGTTGAGTTTTGGAATAACTTTCCAGCAGAGCGTTTTACAAGAATACGTTTTATGAAAATAGAAGCAGGCGGCAGCATTAGCGTACACAATGACGGGTATGATGATATACCAGAAGACTTTGATATGTTAGATGGCATTATACCTATAAACGTTGCCATCATACACCCGGATCAATGCGATATGGTTATTGAAGATAGTGGAGTAGTTCCATTTTCGCCTAGCAAAGTATTTCTAATTAACGTTGCTAAGAACCATATGGTGGTAAATAAATCTACACACAATCGTATACATCTTATTGCAAATATTATATTAGGCAATAAAAAAGACGAGTTTTGCAAATTATTAGTTGAGAGTTATGAAAAACATTATAGAGTATAAATCTACAAATACGGAAATTGTATTTTGTATAGTAGATAATACTTCGCAAATAAAAAACGATTGGACAACTGAGCTAGTAAAGAATCTATCAGATTTTGTATTATCAAACATTGTTCAAAAGGGCTATACAGTGCTACAAGGTGTCAATGAAGACACTTTACTGGCATCTACGAGCGCATACAAACACGCTGTAGTGCTTTCTACAGGAACTGAGTACACTAATGGGTCAGCGTTTTTTGAAGCTGTAGAAGAAGCTGTAACACAGGATTATTTCCTACAGGGACATATTCCTAATAGAGATACAGGATATTTTGAGTTACATAATCAGTGTTACATCATTAATTTAGAAACTTATAGAAGTTTAGGAATGCCAGAAGTAGGCAAATTTTCCGTTTATGATTCTCACACACAAGTAGAACCAATTTGCAGTGATGAACATATTCACGATGATTATACACCTATTTGGATCAAACCAGGTACAGTAGAAAAGCATTATCAGCATAAGTGGCACGGATGGAATATATTATCTGTTGCTTTTGAAAACAATTTACCAGTACTAGTATTTGATGAATCTATTAGAAACAACAAACAGTTTTACTATCCAGACTATCAACCATCATTTGAATTAGCACAAGAATACTTGTATGGTAAACAATCTGTAAGCAGTCAGGCACTATTTTATCCGTTTAATACAGAGAGTATTACAAGCATAGACACAATTGATACCGGTAGTATTGACCAATTAGTTACACAAGCTAGTGGATTAAACTGGATAGAATACTTAATTGATAATGGCTACAACGAAAATACACTTGTTAATTTTGTTGATCACAACACATTTGCACTAGAATGTATGCAATTTGTTACACATTGGGACGGTTTTGACTACCCCAACGCAATTGCTAATGAAATCACAAGACGTACTAAGTTTATGAATGTACCATTAGAACATAGACTTGCAATGCCAGTAAAAACATTAACAGCACAATGGCAACAGTTTTTAGAAAAGCATCCTGACTGGGATACGATTTGGGATGATATAAAATCTAATGTTACGTTTCATTTTACACACGCAGATTTAGTATTGAATAGATCTTTGCCAGTAGAGCATTGGTTAAAAGATAGAGCAAATACTGTAGTACATCTAAGTCATATTTTTAATTATGATCCAGTAGCACCTTTTATACCGTTACATCTTAGAATAAAAAATGAAAATAATTTAATTAACAAAATTAAAGAGTTTGTTCCTCAAGCAACAATTATATTTGAGGGACGTTCTGCAGAAGGTTTTGTAAAGTTAGATAAATCATATTATAAAAATAACGCATTACAAATGCCAACAATTAATTTAAACCAAGTAACTATCCCTACTTGGCACCACGGAGACTGGGAATGAAAATAGCAATTACAGGACACACTAGCGGAATCGGAAAAGGTATATTAGAATATTATTCCGGAGAACACGAAGTTATTGGATTTAGTTTAGAAAACGGATATAATATAAATGACTATAATAGGATCCTAGAAGAAACTAAGGACTGTGATATTTTTATCAACAATGCTTATAGCCATTATACACAAAGTGAAATAGTAAGCGAGTGGGCAAAAGTACATAGTAATGATAAACATTTAATTATTAGTACCAGTAGCATTGCAGCAGAGCCATTATTAGAAATTGAAAATATGTTTCCACATCTTAAACCTTATGGTGACGAAAAGTATGCCATTAACAAAGCAAGTTGGAATGTAAACCATAGTGAAGCATTATGCAAGTCTAGTGTCATTATGCCAGGAGTAGTTGAAACTAGTTTTTACAATCCTTATGATACTGAAGAACAAAATGGTGTAGAACTATATAATCGTGTAATGGAGACTAATAGTATTATTACTGTAGATGACCTAGTAAAGACTATAGACTTTATTATACAAAGTTGGAATGGAAGAAACTTTATAGCAAGTATGACAGTACTCAATGCATATTAAAGATTGGATAGATAGGATTTCAAAACCTAATGAAGAGTTAGGTGGGTTTCCGGTTTGTCCATTTGCAGCTGGAGCCCCGTATCAACTTATACAGTCTGATGGAAATATTATTCCTCCAACAAGTGACTTTGAAGTAATAATTTATAGGTTACCAGATACATTTACACAAGACGAAGTATGTAGCATTGCAGACCAGCATAACAAGATGTTTCCAAATTTAGTATTTTTACCTGATCCCAAAGATAGATATACTGACATAAATGGTGTGCAAACTAGTAATGGTCACGCAAATGTTATATTGTGCCAGCCTAGAAAAAAACTTGAAGCTGCAAGGAAAAATTTAGTAAACACAAAATATTATGATTATTGGGACAAAGAATACCTAGAGGAGATATTAGGAACGTGACTTGTTGGACAGAATACGACCCGTTAAAAGAAGTTATTGTAGGCGACTGCAATGACCCAGGAGACTTTGATTGGTTTCTTGATGAAAAGGTAAAACCTAAATTTAATTTAATTCTTGAAGAAACAAAAGAAGACTTACATAGTCTTAGTGAATACTTAACTAAGTTAGGTATTGTTGTACATAGACCAAAACCAAATAAAATTAATGGCCCTGTAGATTTAGGAAACTTTACAATTCCTAATCCAGCAAGTCCTATTGTTCCTAGAGATCAGTACTTGTCGTATAACAATGTAATTTTACAAACATATACAAGTATGGTTGACAGGTATTTAGATAGTGCAACATATTATGATATTTTTAAACAAATGTTTGACAAAGGACATAATTGGATTAGTATGCCTCCGCCTGTATTACAAGACCTAGCCGAAACTGAAAAGTGGTGGATTAAAGGAGATGAGATTTATCACGATAGACTTAAAGACAAACTTCTTTGGCATACTGCTACTATGTTTAAATTAGGCGATGCATTGATTACAAATACAAATGGTCCAGGAAATAATAATGGATTAGAATGGATGGCACGTAATTTACCTGATACTAAAATTATTCAAAATGTAGACACACATCAAGGCAGTTACGGACATATTGACCACGGATGGTTTATGACAGATGACGAAACAGTATTTTGTGTAGATAAAAGTTGGGTACCAGTTGTATTACGAAACAAAGAAATTATTGAACTACACGATTACTTTGATCCGTTTGATGATGAAAAATTCTTTATGGACTACACTAGTACTGGCGGAAAGTATAGTGTTGAATGGTTAGACAAATGGCTAAATGGATGGAAGGGATATTCTCAAGAATGTTTCTTTGATACAAATGTATTAGTACTTGACAGTAATAATATTTTGTTTACAAACGAACAACCTAGAATTTTTAAGCTAATGGAAAGTAGAGGAATTAATTGTCACGTAGTTCCGCAACGCCACAGCTTCTTTTGGGAAGGTGGCGTACACTGTTTAACTTTAGACTTAGTCAGGGATGGCGTCAAGCGATCCATTGTATGATTCAAGTGCATTGCTTAACCTAATATGAAGTTGAGCAATGTATTCTTCTGTTGCATTTAACGGAACAATAATTAACAAACCGTCACCGCCTTCATTCCACATACCACTACTTAACCCAAATTTCTTAAAATGACTTTCTATTGTTGCTTGGTTATCATAATAATTCTGATTAACTAAATTTAAGTTAAACACTAGTCCGTGATGTGTGTATGATCTTATAACATCTTGTGATTTTAAATGTTCAAAAACACCTTTAGCACTTGATAGTATGTTTTCATAATTACTTAAAATATTTTCTTTTTCTAAAACATCCATATATTCAAGTACACTGTAGATACCACTAAGACTAAAACTGTATGTAAACCCGTGTACAAACGGAACGTGTTGTACATATTCAAATACTTTCTCAGACATAAGCGTTGCACTAAGCGGAAAATATCCAGCAGTAAATCCTTTACCCATAGTAAAGATATCAGGCTCAATAATAGTTTCTCCAGTATGTGTTTTCCAACCAAACATATTTCCTGTCTTGCCGCCACACATTGCAATATCGTCTACAATTAAAATAACATCATTGTCAGTACATACTTGTCTTAGTTTACTCCAAAATTCTGCACTAATAGGTTTCAGTCCATCTTGCCAACTACTTGTTTCAATTACTACACAAAGCGTATCACTCCAGTCTCTGTCTAAGTCTTCTAGTGTTCTTGATAGTGTAATACAAGGTTCGTGCCTACCATACATCATATGCATATCTTTTGTATCGCCTGCACTTGAACTTAAAAATGTACTGCCGTGATAGCTGTTGTCAAAACCAACAATAGTTTTTCTTTGTTGTTCTTTAGCTAGGTGGTATAACTGTGCTATTCTAATAGCACCTTCAACTGCATCACTTCCTGACAAACTAAACACGCTGCGATAGCCGCCACTTAAATTGTAAAGTTTTTCAGCTAGTAGTTGTACGCTTTCGTTAGTAGTTAAAAACTCTCCACTACAAAATGGTAATTCATTAAGTTTCTCACTTACTTTTGTAACTAGATCTTTGCGATCAAATCCTAAAGTAAAACACCCACAGTTTCCCATACTTAAATCTAAATATGATTTTCCGTGTTCGTTAAACCCAAATTGTTCGTACTCGTTAATGTTTCTTACATTAGACAAATCATTGTTTAATGCATATGGAAATATTGCCTTGCTCATATTATGCTCACTGTTAAGGATATTCTTTGTTTATTAATGTCGATATTTTCAACACTATGAATTTTATTTGTAGGCAATGTGTGCCATACGTTTGTAGGTATTTTTGTTTCTTCAATTGAAGTAATTTTATCATATGGAATAAATGTTTGAGGATGTACCCACTTTTCATCTTCAGCATTATTTAATTTGTAAAAATGCAAACTTGCATCACCACCTGTATCTAACAAGTAATTATATGCTGACGTACGAATCTCGTCAATATGTGGTGCAACGATAGTTCCTTTTTCCATTACTTGAACATTAATACTGCCCGGGTCTTCTACAAATGTATTAACCCATTCTGTAACTTTATCTGTTACATCTAAAAAATGATAGTTTACAAGTCCAGGAAACATTTTGCGAGCTTCTTCTCCGGTGAACCCTAGCTCTGATTCCTGTGCTTCAAATCCGTATGCTTCTTTAACCCATTCAATAACTTCAGGTGTTGAGTTGATAAGCAAGTCATCTAGATATTCAGTTTCTGTTTCAGTAACAATTCTTAGAATTTCTTGTTGAATATCTTCCGGCATTTTAGGAAAGTCCGGGTATTGCAAATAAGCCATTATTTTAATCCACTTCTATTTTCTATCATAAGTATACTAAAGTACTTATGGAAAACTTACTATGAACAACAAAAAACTGAACATTGCTATAATTGGCGGAGCTACTAGTGGTTGGATGGCAGCAGCCTGGCTTAAAAAAATACACTCAAATCATAACATAACTGTGGTCGAAAGTCCACAAGTTCCTAAGATAGGAGTAGGTGAATCAGTTACAGTACACGTTACAGAATTTTTAAGAGTTCTTGAACTTGATGAAACTGACGTAATGAATGCAACAGGAGCAGTTTATAAGTACGGAAACGATTTTATAAATTGGGTACACGGTAAAGGAGAAAATGAATTATTTACATTTTCGTTTAATAAGAATAAACAACATTTACATTCGTCACCCTATAGTGGTGCTGTTTGGGATAGCAGTTTAGAGGTGACAGCAAATGATACACGTCTAACTGATTACTGGTTAGATCTAAAACAAAAAGGCATAATTGATAAGCCATTTGGCGAAACATTTACAGGGTTTCAAAATTTTTGTGACAGGTCTGATCCTCGGGCACCATACCTTGGAGAAACTCCTTATCTTCCACCAAACGATTTAATTTATGCATATCATATCAATGCAGAAAAATTTGGTGATTATGTAAGAGATAACTCAGCTCTACCTAACGGAGTTAATCATATACTTGGACACGTTAGTCAAGTAGTAAAGTCAGATGAACAAAGTATTGAAAAAGTAGTTCTAGACACAGGGGAAGAAGTTTATGCAGATTTCTTTTTAGATTGCACAGGATTTCACAGAGTGTTAATGAAAGAGTTTAGCGATAAGATTAAGTGGAAAGAATATCCACACTGTCCTGCTGATAAGTCTATGGTGTGTCAAGTTGAATACAACGACCCAAAAACTGAAATGGTAAATGCTACTAAGAGTATTGCAGTAGATAACGGCTGGTGCTTTGATATCGGTGTTTACAATCGAAGAGGAACAGGTTATGTATTTTCAAATGATTTTGTTTCAGACGATGAAGTCTATGATGAATTTACTAAAAAAATGATAACCGGTAAAGCAAAGTTTGAACCTAAGATAATTGCTTGGGATAAAAAGTCAATGGAAAATCCTGGGTTTGGAAACGTATGTGCAATTGGTATGACTGTAGGATTTGTAGAACCAATGGAAGCAAATATGCTAGGTGTTATTCTAAACACTGTTTGGACATTTACAAATCTCCTTAGTGCTAGTGAAGACAACAAGACAATTGACTGGGATACATATAACAGTTTAGTAGGGTATACTTTTAGTGATATTGCAGATTTTATTAGTGTTCATTATACACTAACTCAAAGAACTGATACAGAGTTTTGGAACGAGATGCAATCTTGGGGTAGAAAATATAATCACAAGGAATTGCTTCTTGACAAGTATAACGATTATAAAAATACAATTAGTGGTGCATCACAAGGACTAAGTTTCTTTCCGGACTATATGTGGATTGAACTTGCTGATGCTTGGGGTATTGACTTATCTCAATGGCCGAACAAAACAATCACAGACGACGAACGACAGTTAGCTAAATTGCATTTTGAATATGTAAGATCGCATATGAAAATTGTTTCAAAGCAATTTCCTAATTATTACGAGTTTTTAAAGGAACACCGATTCCAAGGCCTAACATCAAATGAATGGCACAATAAGTATTACGGTTAGTATACTTCTTTATAAATTTGTGGTAACGGATCTTCAGGCCATTTAACATATTCTAAAAAACTATGTTTGTTTAATAAAGCAAAATCAACTTTGCCATCTGGCCAAACGCTGTCAATAAAATTTGCACGTTCTTCGTTAAGGATAGGACGAAAAATTGTAATGTCTATAGGTTGCTCTTGATAGTCACAAGTTGTATAAAAACCAAATACTTTTACTTGTTGTTCTTTAACAAAATGATAACACGGATACATAGTTATTTTATAAACTTCTTCATTACGTATATCTGTTGTTATTTGTTTTAACTGTGCCTTCCAATTAGGAGCATAGTCATATAAACTACGTCCTGACTCTATAATTTTTTCACAACACTCTGTATTCCATTCAATGAATACTTCTTGCCTGTCGTTATCTATATAAAGTAATTTTGCACACCAATCAAACGCTTGAAACTTTTTAAGAAAAAATACTTCACGGCGAAAACATTCAGTAGCTAGTTCTTCCGATACAGGGTCGTTTCTAAATTTATTTGTAGCATCAAATCTTAAACATAAAGTATTACCGTCTGGGCTAACTAGCGGTTCATAAATTGCACCAGTGGGCCAAGGTGTTCCGTGATTATCTACACTGTAGTAGTGTGTCCAATTAGTAGTGTTCAAGACCGTCTATACCTAATTTTTTTCTAAACTCAGGAGTAAAAGTACAATCTACTCTTAAGCCGTACTCGACTTCAGCAGACCCTTCACCACCGTGCCAGTCTTCATCATTCCAAAAAGCAGCGTTAGAGTTTATGTAATGTTTATTCTGGGACTCAGGATCCCATACATAGAAGCCTCGTTTTGTGCGATAGCGTATATGTATAAATTCATTATGGTGATTACTATATCCTTGATCATCGCCATTCTTTCCATCTAAATCTCTGTGTTCAAAAGCGTGTCCATTATGGTCACAGTGGAAGAAGATAACACGCCCAATGCGGTCAATAATATTATCTTCTACAAGTTTTTCCACCCAACGTACAACGCCTGGAAAATATTGTTGTTCTTCTGTAGGCTTGCGTTCAGCATTACGTTCTTCCCAACTTCCTTCTTCCCAAAGGAAATAATAGTTGTAAGGATCATTTGCACCAAGTACACTTTTTAAATAGCGTGTAAACAAATTTCTTTGTTTGTAGTCTTTAAAGTCTGTAGGGAAGATTTCACTTCCTTGTACTTTAATAGGATGGTCATCTGGCAATGCTTGATACTCTGCAAATGCTTGATAGATAGGTTTCCAGTTTAAAATGTAACTCATATCTTCAAACTTAAAACCCGGTGACATCCAAGTTCCTTCTTTTGCATACTCTCGTGCCTGTGCAAATCCTTTGCACATTTCAGGGTGTAAGTTTTTAAATCCTTCAATATCTAAGTAAGGATCTAAGTTAATATAGGGCTTCCCGCCAATTCCTTTAATCATACTAATACTTACCGATAAGTAACTTTATGCACACAAATTATGAATACTACTATAACAACGACAATACACGTAACAATTTAGTGTACACTAGTTTAATTTCTAAAGATAAACAAGTGTTTTGTCAATGGTACCACAATGATGGAATATACCACGGTGGCAAAAACGAAGTAGTAGATCCTGAATTAATGGATGAAAAATTTGAACGTGAAATAAAATTTCTTAAAATAATGCGTGACGAATATCCACAACACGTACCTTCGTACCGTTTAGATTATGAATGGAAGAAAATTTATTTAGAAATTGATGGCATTGATTTTTGGAATAAAGCTGATTGTAAAATTGAAAACTATGATAAAGTGTTGCCAGACTGGCAAGAACAAATGCTTGAAATACTTCACGCTCATAAAGAGTTAGGTTTACACAAGTATAGTATGCATCCTTCAAGTTACTTTATAGTAGACGGTAAATTAAAAAGTATGAATTACTTTTTTACATATTACAACAGTGAACCTAATGTTAGTATACAGGAAGTTGAAAGTCATTTATCTGTTAACAGACGAGAAAAAATGAAACAGCATTTAGAAACTTTAAACATTCAATGGAATACTCCCCAGACTTGGGAGACTATGGACAAACTATGTTGGAATAGTTTTAGAGCTAACTATCCACAAGAATTTATTGAGAATGCATTAAATGTATAAAATAGTACCATTTACAGATAATTTAGATTTAGAACAGTTTTACAAAAAAGCAGAACAAAAAGGTTATGAAAATAACACCAGCCGCTTTTGGTTAAAAGATTGTTTTCGTAATGAACAAGAAAGCGAGACTTGGATTTTATATTATAACGATAATCCAGTAGGAAGTGTCGCTGCACATTCTTTTCCTGAAATGGGCGAAGGTGCATATCGTATTGCCGCACGTACTTGTGTCTTTACTGATGAATTGCCACTAAATACATTGCGAACAGTAAAAGGTATTACTACTCACCAAAATGCAACAGCGCAATTTTTAATTCCTGCGTGTATTGAATGGGCAGGAAAACATAATAATCTTTATATAACCTCAAACGAAAATGAAGGTGGAAGCCAAAGACTAGTACATAGGATATTTTTTCCAGCACTAGTAAAAACGGGCCAAGCAGAGAAAACGTGTGAGCTAGAGTATAGAGGTACAACACAAACAGTATGGAAATTAAACGTAGATAGATTCTACGAAGAAATGGGAAAACACGGCAGATGGACATAAAACAAACACACAGTCTATGCGAACATTGTTATAAACACGTAGAAGCACAGACCTTTGAACGCGACGGATCTATATGGATGTCTAAGGATTGTCCTGAACACGGAGTATCTGAATATATGATTGAAAGCAATGCAAACTTTTATCATAGCTTAGATTATGATGTTCACGCATATGACATTCCTAATAGTATTATGATTGAAGTTACAGACCGTTGTAACCTAAATTGTCCACACTGTTATCACGAACCAGAAAATAAAACTACTGATGTGCCTATATCATTTTTAATGAACAAGTTAAAAAGCTGGCCACAAAGTGCAGGTGGTGTTATTTTAGCAGGAGCAGAACCTACTATTAGAAAAGACTTGCCCGAACTCATTACAACTATTACAGACTGGCAAGCTACTACAGAACGCACACATCAAGACGTAACCATACTTACAAACGGCGTTAAGCTAAGTGATAAAGCGTGGACACAAAGAATAAAAGACGCCGGCTGTAGCGCAGTTATGATAGGTTTAAACCACCCTTCCTACCAAGGTGAAACAGTACATAGGAAACAATTACAAGGTATTGCTAATTGTGTAGAAGTAGGATTACCTATATATTATATTGGATACACTATTGAGGATTACGACCAATTACCGTTTGTACTTAATGAGATACAGGAGTTTGGTGATAGTGCAATGCAGTATCGTATTAGAGCAGGCAGCGACATTGGCCGCAACCCTGATGAACCTAAAGTGTTCCTTAGTGAAAATGTAAAAGAAGTTAAAGCTCTAGTAGACGCTAATGGTTGGGAATGGGAAAAGATTCCAGGCGATGATAACTTATATCACTATATGGTTAAAATTAATGGCATCACACATAGAATCATTCAATGGAGTGATCCTAAGACTATTGATCTACAAGAATTAAAATGTGGCCCTTGGTGTGACTTTGTTCCAGGAAAGCCAGTAACTAACTTATTGCATCAAGTAATGTTACGTGATCACGCAATTAATGAAAAGATGTTTTTGTTAGATACTGTTCCTGAAGAATATACTTTTAAATCTCGCCTCGCAATAAGAAGCGATCATTAATTTTAGTTGGACTAAAATACTCTTTAACCTTGTCAATAGCAATTGCAGGGTCAAAATTTTGACAACTAAACACATCTATATACGCTGAATCTGCCTTTGTTACAAAGTGTGCAGTTAGATTACTAGTAGTAATCATCTGTAAAACACTGTAACCTTCATTATCAGTATCAGGAAGTAAGTATTCAATCTGAGGTTTGCCGTGTGCAATCATACCTATAGAATCAATAGTGTCTTCCACAAATTTTTCAATGTGTTCTTTGTTAGTAATATTCGTACACCCTGTACAATCTAGTACTAGGTGATATCCCCAATAGTTAGCCATAGTTTTTCTGCCAGTCTGTTATGTGCTTGCTCTTCATAGTGCAAGTACGGTAGTTGTTTATAGTTTTCACTTCGACACCAATCCAAGTAATTAAACATTGGATTTTGTGTTTCACATAGTGCAATATCCATAACCTTACAATTATGTGCAGTGCAAATTGCTGAAACAAAATTTTGCACGGCATCTATATTATCCTTGTGCCTAACTATATTTAAGTATTCGTTGTTAATAGGATGAGTCATTGGGCTACTTTTTGTAGCAATGTCAATCATACCTGTCCATTGAACGCCTGTTTGAATATAGTTATCGTTATCTCTTCCTAGAAATAATCCTTCGTCTGGATAAAAGAACTCTCGTCTATCAGGACTAGTATAACCAAATAATACAATACAATCGTCTTGTATATTTTCAATTAACTTCCTTAAACTTCGTTCATTACTTCCTCCGGTCAAAGCATAATTTTCACAAGGAATGCCTAACAAGTCTGCAAGTTTTTGCGGGTATGCTAGTTTCTTTCCAGGGTCATCTGCTTGTTCTAGGGTTACAGTGCCTTGAAGATATTCTTCAAGAGTATTGACGGATGCTAGTTCACATCCGGCAGTGTGACTGTCGCCAAAAGCAAGTACTGTTTTATATTGTTTCATTAAATAACACTATGTTCCAAGTCATATTATTTACCGATGCACCATACCCCCATCACCGCATTCGTGGCTACGGCGTACACCGTATTGGCTCCGAAATTCGCAAAGCAGGCTATAGTTGCTTGGTTGTTGATTTTAGTTCTGCATTAACATTTGAAAAGTATAAAGAGCTAATAGAGCTATCTGTTGGGCCAGAAACTTTAATGGTAGGATATTCTACAACGTGGTTGCCATATAGGTTACCTGGAGTTGATAACTATTCTAATGAAATACCAGGACACGAAATTGGTGAAGACAATAAGTTCAATAGTGAAAAAGAAGAAAAACATCAATGGAAAAATGAAAATATGATTGCACAGTTTGGCAAAGGTCAAATTGATGAATGGCTATTATATCCTAAACAAGTTAACCCTAAACTTAAAATTGTACTAGGCGGAGCAAAAACAGATTTTTATATGGACTTACCAAACGTAGATAATTTTATATTTGGTATAGCTGAAACTATGACCATAGATTATCTTGATGCACTAAGTGGCAAAGGTCCTCGTAGAATTTTTAATACAATGATTGACTATGACAGAAAAGCACATAATCCCAGCTGGGACTTTAGAGAAAGTCAAACAAATTATACTAAGCTAGACTTTATACAACCACAAGAAACACTTAACTTAGAAGTAGGTAGAGGTTGTCGATTTAAATGTGCGTTTTGTAATTTTCCGTTAATTGGACAAAAGAATATTAATGATTATCTAAAGTACTCAGAAAACATTAAAGATGAATTACAAAAAAATTATGAGCAATGGGGGACAACAAAATACTTTATAGTTGATGATACATTTAATGACAGTACACAAAAATTAGAAATGATGTGTAAAGTAATGAGTGACTTACCTTTTGATATTAAGTTTTGGTGTTACACTAGGATCGACTTGTTAGCGGCTAAGCCTGAACAAATAGAACTTATGAAAGAGCTAGGCGTTGCCGAAACGTTCTTTGGATTAGAAACATTTAATGATAAAAGTTCTAGAACTATTGGTAAAGGTATGGCAGCTAGTAGGCGTAAAGATACACTTTACAAAGCAAAAGAGATATGGGGAGATAGAGTTTGTATGGAAGGTGGCTTTATGATTGGCTTACCTCACGAAACAAAACAGTCTTGGAGAGACACTGTTGATTGGTTACAGCGTGACGACTGTCCGTTAGATATATCAACTTGTTACCCGTTGAACATTGCTAAGAAATCAGAACGTAATAAATGGTTTCCTACAAGTTGGTTTGATAATAATTATGAACAATTTGGATATGACTTTCCATTAGATGATGGATCATTAGAAAGTATGATATATTGGGAAAAGAACGATGATACTGATATTTCAAACTTTGGGGTCGCAGCAGAAATGGCAGAAGCGTCAACTATAGAATTAGCACCATATCAAAGAACTCGCAGAGGAGACTTTTATGTAAGTTCTTTTAATGATCAAAGATTATGTGATAGAGAACGCACATTAGATATGACGCCAGATGAATATTCTAATCTTATTAGTACAATTGATTTTGACGAACTGTATTATAATACTGTTAATGAAGATTATTTTTCTAAACTAATTAGTAAATTAAAAGAAAACAAAAGTGTTTAACGTAATATTATTCGCTGACACACCTGAAGCATTTTCAAAGACTAGAGGATATGGTGCTCATAGATTAGCTTCACATATTCGCGAACACGGATATACTTGTTTAGTAGTAGACTTTATGTCAGCATTAGACCTTGAAAATTATACAGCTATAATGGAAAATGCAGTAGGAGAAGAAACTCTTATGGTAGGTTTTTCCAGTACTTGGATGCCTTATCGATTTACGCTATTAAATATAGACTCTAATGAAACAAGATTGCACGATCCAAGCAGTACACATACAGAAGAACTTGACATAACTCGTAATAGTGCCGATAGTATTTTTGCACAAAAACTAACAACTGCACTTACTGATAACACTCCTGAGCCATATTTTGATCTTATTAAACAAATTAACCCTAAGGTTAAATTAACATTGGGTGGTTCAAAGATTGGTATGTACACTGATATGAAAATGATTGATCATATATTTGTTGGATATTCCGAAACAATGGTAATTGATTTTTTACATAGTATCAGCGGCAAAGGCCCTCGCAGAATTTTTAATAAGATGATTGATCACGATCAAAAAGCACAAGCACCTGTATGGGATTATACTGTTAGCAAAACAACATATACTGAGTTTGATTTTATAAAGGCACAAGAACCATTGGCGTTAGAAGTAGCAAGAGGTTGTCGATTTAAATGCAAATATTGTTCTTATCCTCTCATTGGTATGAAAAATATTTCTAGCTATCTTAAAAAGTCAGACGTACTTAGACAAGAACTAATGTATAATTACGAAAACTTTGGCGCAACTAGATACTTTATTATTGACGATACATTTAATGATAGTGTAGAAAAAATGGAGTACTTCTTAGAAATAACTAGGAGTCTTCCTTTTAAAATTACCTATTGGTGTTACTTGCGACTAGATTTACTTATGGCAAAGCCTAAAACTATACCTATGTTATTAGAGTCTGGTATGTCGTCTTGTTACTTTGGCATTGAAACATTTAATCACGCAGCCGGAAAGGCAGTAGGCAAAGGTGCAGATCCTAAAAAACTTAAAGAAACTCTATTTGAATGTAAACGTGTTTGGGGCGATAATGTACATATTCAAGCAGGCTTTATGGTTGGGTTACCATTTGAAGACAGTGCATCTGTATTTGAAACTGCTAAATGGTTAGAAAGAGAAGACTGTCCTATTGATACTAAATGGATATTTCCCTTGCAAATTGCACAAGCAAATAACGATATAATGAAGTATACATATCAGAGTGAGTTTGATAAAAATTCTCAGATGTACGGTTATGAAATACCAAATCCAGATGTTTTTTGGGAATGGACAAAAGATGACGAAACTGATATAAACACTCTTCAAAAAGCTGAAGAAGTATCAAATATAGCACAAAATAATATGCAGAATAAAATAGATAAAGGTGATCTTAATTTAGCTAGTTTATCACATCCTGTTCTTTCTAATAGAGATATAACATTAAAAATGAGTGATCAAGAGTATACGGATTTAGTAGATAGTATCGATAGAGAACAGCTTTGGTTAACTGATGTAACCAATGACTATTTTAAACCGTTAATTAATATGTTAAGATTAAAGTGAAGCGACTCTAGCTTTAAATGCTGCAAAGTCGGCACTTGCGGCCACTTCTGCTTTTAAAGTTACTAAACTTACGTATCCTGGAATAGTTCCACTTACACCATCAATGATCACAGTTGAATCGTCTGCTACAACGCTACCTTTTAAGTCACCTGTAAACTTAGGTGCAGTAACAGCAGTAGGAACAGTAAGAGTACCTGTACCGTCAAATGCCATTTCCCAGAATTGAGTTAACCCTGTACCCGGAACCGGAATAACAAACCCTGCACCACCGTGTGGTTCACCGTCTGATTCTGCTCCTGATACAAACATAGCAACACCACCAATTGGAACAAAGTCTGATCCATCGTGTGCTAAACATTGGAAGCCACCTAATTGGTCGCCTACATTCATTGCTGTTGGATTTTCAATTGTACCACGTGATGTAAAGAATTTAATGTTACCAGGATCTGATACAGTAACAGTACTTTCAATAAGTAACGAAGCTCTATTTGGGCCAGCAAAAACTCTAAGTCCTGAATTAGTAGTAGCTGAACCAATTTCTAAAGGATTATCTAATTCATTTAATACGTCTTCAGTTGTACCAAAAATTCTTCTAAGAGATGCTTCTTTGTTAATAGCATCAACAAGTGCTGTACTATCGTCTGCAAAAACACTTCCAGTCATATCAGCGTCAATAGTACCTGCGGTAATTGCGCTTACACTTAATGTATCAGTACTAGCATTATATAAAACACTACTATCGCCACCTTTGATATCGCCTGTAATTCTTATTGAGTCAGTAACTAACTCTCCGCTAACTGCTGCTCCAGCTACATAAAGATTGGCCCACTGACCAGCAGGTGCACCTAAGTCAAACGCTGACGGTGATCCAGGAATTAAAGAACTTGCAATTTGTCCTCCAACTACAACGTTGTCTTCAACGCCGTCTCCTAAATTAATATTACCTGTTGCAGTAATAGTACCAGCAATATTAATGTTGCCTGTACCTGTAATGTTGTTGCCGTTTAGGTCTAAGTTTGCTGATAATTGCGGGGAAGTGTCAGTGTCTAATGCACCTTTAACTAATATCCCTCCAACTTCTAAGGTCTCGCTTGGACTAATCTTACCGCCAACATAGAGCTTATTTGTATCTGTTGCAAATACAAGTTCACCTTCATTGGGCGTAATACTTTGTCTTTCGGCGTCAGTACCGCGTCTAATTTGTAATGCCATATTTTATTTCACTCCTGGAGTAATCTTTGCTATAGTATTTATCATCACTTGCGGATTTCCTAGTTTCGTTTTTTTAAAAATTGTGCTGTTCTCTTTTTAATATCTTGCTTAACTCTTACAGTATCTAATCGAAAATCGACGGTCTTTATAACGTCCTCATACTCTTCCATTAAAGACTCCATAGCTTGCTCGATATTAATCTTTTCAGCGTTCTTTTTAGTGTCTATTTCCCAAACCTTACCATCATTAAACGTAACCCTAATTGACTCTAAATACTCAATAGGTACTACATCAATGTCAATGTCCTTTAAAACGTCGGGCCATTGTTTGATTACGTCAGCTGGAAGTTTTTTATTCCTGGCCACTGGCTGTGGTCTTTTTAGCTACTTTTTTCTTTGTTGGAACTAAATCTTCAGCTTGTCTGCGCAGTACTGCTGCTTCTTTACTTAAACGATCTGCATCGCTTCTGTATTGTGCCGCTATGTCTGCATCGGTTAATGGAGCCGCTTGTGGTACAGATGTAGTTGTAGGTTGAGGTTGCTTATCAAAGTCAACGACTTCAGTAACAACTTGTCTGTCAGATACTTCTTGTGCCGCGGTTCTTTTTGGAGTAGGATCTTGCAATGCAAGGTCATTTACTGTTACACCTTTTTGCTGTGCAATAATGTTATTCAGTTCACTAAGGTTAATCACATTACGAAGATCAGGCGTCATTTCAACGTCTTTACTTGGAACTTTAACCATTTTACCTGTTGTGTGAAATGCTGCCAGCATATTTCTGCCATCGGATAAGCGTGTACGAGTCATTACTTCTGCAAACTCATCTGCTTGTTGACCTGCATCGCTTTCAACAGACTTGATCAATGCATCGTGATCTGCTGCTTCTAAGTTCTCTGTAGTTACTACTACACAGTTTTCTGGTTCGTTTGGTACTACTCTGTATGCTACAACGACTTTGCGTCTGTTATTAATCATACGTCCTACGTGCTTAATTGCCATTTGTTTGTTCTCCTTGAGGTGCCGCTTGCGCTTGTACGCTATTTAGGAATACCTCTAATTTGTTGTAAACTTGTCCAACGGACATAAGTTCATTTCCTTTAAATGCTCCACGTTGTGTTGATACATCAATAATTTGTTTCAACGCTTGTAGATCTTGTACAGTAAGCTCTGCTGCCGGTTGTTCAGCAGGAGCAGGTGCTTCTGTAGTTTTTGCAGTAGTTTCTTCTACCTTTGCTTTTGCATCGTCAGCCATAATTTACTTCTCCTATTAATTAAGTGCTACTATTATTTACTTGTATTTCAAATGTGGACACGCCAAAGTGAAATAAGAAAGTTCTTTAGGTTGTTCAAAACCTACTTTAATAACTTGAGAAAATGTATTATCAGCAGTTAATCCAGTAACACGTCTTACAAAAAACCTGCCTTTAAGATTATTTCTAATCCATTTAATAATAGTATCTTCTAAGTTATATATCGACATATCTAGATTAATTGTCTCAAAGTGGGGCGGCAGAACCTTAGTTTCGCGAACTTCAAAGAAGTTTAGCGGATTTGGTTCTTTAAGCAAATTCATAATGCGTTGTTACTCCAAAAGGTGCTTCTAAGTTCTTATCGTGATTGCTATGTATAACAAACACTGTATCACAATAATCAGCATCACCCCAACTACCAAATGGGTAGCCGTCTGTAAACATAATAAATTTCTTAGGCTCAATGCCTTGGTTTTTCATATAACTCCAGTTAGCATCAAAGTCTGTGCCACCACCGCCCATTAGTTCATACTCTTCTAAGCGGTCGCCATTTTCTGCACTAAAGTCGTGTTCGTTATATACCTGTGTATCAAAGCACCATACTTTAATATTGTAATCTCTAAACTGATCCATAATACCTTGTATTTCACCTAAGAAGTCAGCTGCTTGGCTATTGCCAATTGACCCACTCATATCAATACCGACAACACAATCAATTTGTTCATCGAAGTTTTGTCCTGGAAGTATTGCACCAGTATGCCAACCTTTGCGTGAAGGCTTCATAAATGTAAAGTCATTTTTTACAGTAGACTGAATTTGTTGTTGAATAATTTCACGCCAGTTCATCTTAGGCTCTGTAAGCTCTTTGATCATACGTTGCACTTCGCCTGGAGTATTACCAGCACCTGCGGCTTGTGCTGCTTGCAACATACCTTCTTTAATTTCGTCTTTAATCTTTTGAGCTTCTTCTTTAGAATACTTAGGCTTAGCCTTGCTTACTTTGTTACCGTTTGAGTCAGTTGTTTCTCCGGCGTCTGAATCGCCACTACTGTCGCCTTCTGCATCAAGGTGTACGTCTAGCATTTCACCAAGTTGATCTAAAAAGTCTTGTCCGTTCTGTTTAGCAACTTCGTATATGTCATCATATACTGCTTCTGATTGCCAACCTTCGTATTTTGTATCTGCGTAACAGTCTACTAGTCTAGGACGTTGACCAATACGATCACGTATTAACAAGTTGTTAACAATGTAGTCAGCGGCAATATTATAAATTAGTGCATTTCTATCACCTCTACGACCTAAGTGATCAAATACACAGTGTAAAATTTCGTGTGCAATAACAAACTCAATTTCTTTATTTGACATTGCATTAAAGAATTGTGTGTTAAAGTATAAGTTACGACCATCAACTGCTGCTGTAGGTAACCAATCGTCTGCGGCTAAGATGCGTAAACGTGTTGCCATATTACCAAAGAAAGGATGTCTAAGAAGTAGTCCTACACGAGCAACAATAATGCGTTCTGTAACTTCTACACGCATTTCTTCTAGTTGCACAGGAGTAATATTTGGATCTGGTTGCCAATTTTTCTTGCCTGCTACGCTCATATCATTACCCTTCTTAATTAATTATACTTATAGTATACACGGAAATAATCACTTTGTCAAGTGAAAAAGGACAGGATTTAACCCCTGTCCTTTCCATTAAGCCTGTTGAGCGGCTTGAATATACTTACCAAAACGCTCGTGGAATTCATCGAAACATTCAACTTCGTCCGGATCGATTGGTAAGCTATACTGGGTAAGAGCAAGTTTGATGCCCATAACAACTAATTCCGTTTCAAAATTATCCATTGAAAAACGTAAAAAGTTATTAACTTTGTCATCAAACTTCTTATCACCCTTGTCAGATGCCTCTTTCAGCTCGTAGCAGAGTGAGACTGTTAAGGAATAGGTTGCACTGATTTCTTTAGTCTTCAGCTCTTTTACCTTGCCGTCCAAGATATCACTTGGATTAGGCATCTTAGACGCTACCTTGCGGTGCGCCATAAACTTGACAGCTAGTCCTTCTCCTACAGTCCCCGCTACAAGGTCGGTAGTAGTTGACTCGTCAAGCTCATCATCTAGCAATTCACTTACAAACGACCAACTACGTGGTGTTGCAAACGAACGGCTTGAAGATTTTGGATCAAAGTCGTATAAGTCTTTCTTACTAAAGTTTAAAAAACCTACAACGTCTTTGTGTATTTTGTTTTGTACTGCCCAGTCAAACCAGTCACTAAAGTCAACTGTTAGTTCTAAGTGTACAAAACGGTTAGCCAACGGTGCTGGCATACGGTATGTAACGCCTTTGTCAGCGTCACGGTTACCTGCCGCAACAATAAGAACGTTGTCTGGTAGTTTGTATGTTCCTACACGACGATTAAGAATAAGCTGGTATGCTGCCGATTGTACTGCCGGCGCTGCCGAGTTCATTTCGTCTAAGAACAAAACAATGTTATCAAATTGTGCAGCAAACTCCTCATCAGGTAGTTCAACTGGCGGTGCCCATTTCATAGTGTTATCATTTGCACTATAATACGGCATACCTTTAATATCTGTTGGATCCCAAAGTGACAAACGAATGTCAATTAAGTGTGATTTAGGTAGACTATTTGTAATTTGACCTACAATGTCTGATTTACCAATACCTGGGGGACCCCATAAAAATATTGGACGTTTTTTCTTAATAGCGTGGTTAATTGAATTTTTAGCCTTGTTAGGACTTACGGTGCGTGTAGCAGTAGCTTCCATAATAGTATTCCTCTTGTTATCAGTGCATTAAGTTATTTCTAACTATACATATAGTATACACTCATTAGAGTAGAAGTCAACCTTTTTTTTGTCTTTTCATTGCTTTTGTGAGTCCATATTTACGAATATCTCCACTAAAAAGATGCAGTTCGAGTGCCTTCTTTTCGTTCAATACAGTAATGCCTCTCCGCCCCATATAGTAAGGACAGTCAATAAAATGGTCTAGGAATATAATAGTTTGGGTAGTTAGTTCAAAGTCAACAGGATATGGTACGTCATATGTAGATAATTCAATATCTTCGATGACCATTCTTAATCCTTCATCAGTTAATCTTAATCCACCAGTATCTTTTGATCTAGTATTTTGCCACCATAATGGCATATACTCTTTTATGGCTACTTCATTGATAGATTTATCTAACTGCTTTAAGAAAACTTTAGTATAAGTATCTTTCCAGTTCATTCTTCAAGAGCCACATTCTCTCCAGCTGTTAGTTTTCTAACGTCAAAGTCTTTACAATTAAACAAATCATTTAATTTCTTTGCTAGATTAATTGCGTGACCAGGATTTGAAAATGATACCTTTTTATACTTAGGGCCAGGATAGCTAGTAAGCATATTTGCAGATTTTAAATTGAATGGTTTATTGTTATAGAACACTGCCCAAATTGCATCAGCTTGTAATACTTGCTCTGATCTATATGTTTTTTTATCAATGTGTTCTAACAACACATTTGGTTTAGGTCTACTCATATGCGCTTCCTTTATTAAGTACGCATATATTTATCTTTTTTTTAGTTATCTGCGCAGTTTATTACGTAGATTATTGGTGTGTCTTCTTACAGATGCTTTCCATATAGTAACTGTAATAATATACATAGGCCAAAGAATAGGTATACTATGACAGCGGTTGCCTTTAACTACAAGACAATACCATATCCAAGACTTATGTATATGTGTGAATCCTACGATTCCCAATTAGTCCTACTTCCAGCTTGTGCCACCGTCCATTTGGACTTGAATTACTTCATCTTCACGTGAAGCTGTTTTAATAAGAAGTTCTTCTAGCTGACCATTTAGTCTAGCCATTACTTCTCCCATTGTAAGTGCTAGGCGTTTAGCGTCTTTTATGTCAAGTTTAACTTCTCTAGCATTGCCTGCGTCGGCACCTTTTACTTGTGCAATAAATTGCTGGATAGCAATAGTGTTAAGTGGTTCCATTTAATACCTCCGGAATAAAGTGTTGAGCAATAAGTTGATGTGCTTCTTCATTATAATGCTCTTCATCAAGCATCATATCTTTAATATCTATATTTACGTTTTCTAACAACCAAATATCTGCTGGCTTATCAAATACTCTTACATTGTCTAATTTCTTGTATACATCAAATTTTTCTGGATATTGCACCTTGTCGTTGATTCTCCAAACGTAAACAGGAACATCTGTTATTGCATCAATTAATGCAATGTCCTTTTGATATTCTTCAGTTTTAAGATGTGTAGCAACTTCAGTATGAAATTTCATATGCATATAGTTAGTATCAAACCCTACCCATTCAAAACCTCCGTTAAATTCAGGACACCCTTCGGTATAGTTTCCAATGCTTTCCCATTTGATCTTTTCAAACCATTCTACTAATTTCCAGTTTTTGTCTACGTTATAGTCGTCATAACAAATAACTTTGTCGTTTGTTTTTTCAATTTTTGTAAAAAAACCTGGATCTAATTCTCTATGATGCTGTTCCATATCAGCAGACATTACCCATCGGTCCCAGTAAGTAGATTGCATTACTACTCCTGATACGTCTTTATGAGTATTAAGCATATGCCTAATCCAACGAGGATACTTACTATTGCAAGCACCTGCACTGGAATAAATGTAGCATTGAGAATCTGCTAATTCTTCTGCGTAGATTTCAGCATAGTTATTTGTATCCCAACAAACTTTATCAAGAGTACCTTCGTTGTTACGTTCGCCCCAAAAACCATTTGTATGACTGCAGCCTACAAATAATAAGTTACCTTGCATTGACTTTACTCAGCGCAGAACGCATTTCTAAGTCATTATTAAACGGGCCTTGTGATTCATACCGTTCAATAGTAATTAGTTTAGGACAAAAACTCTTTACCCATCCTTTGTTAAAGTGGATAATATAATATCCTGCACAATATAAACTTTTTGAATTTTTACTTTTAGTAAACAAAGGTAATTTTTGTTTTACATCGTACATATCATTATAAGGATCGCAACTAGTAGGAAATCCGTGTACTTCACGAACACGTATTTCTTTAATATCAAGTTTCTCCCAAGCAAGTTCTTGGCCAAACTTTTCTTTAAGATCTTTTTTCTTTAAAAAATGTGTACCACTTGCATCACTTAACATATACTGATCGTCATTGAACGATACAGTTCCAACATTTGTTCCTTGGTCTTCAACTATCCAAAACTTATTGTTTAGGACTTCTTTAAATTTTATTGTCATTTAGGGTACCTCGCTTGTAATGGTTCAGCAAAATATTGTGCTTGGTCTGCAATACGTTGCATATCCCATTTAGCACAGAACTTCATAAGTCGCATACCAACTTGTGATATCTCTTTAGGTTCTACTTCACTGATAGTGTTATTAATTATCTCTCGTATATCTGCAGGTTGTGCAGTCAAATCACATAGTACAACATTGCGCTGATAGTCGTCTAGCACACGATGTTCTACGCCGTTATGATCAGTCCAACGCTGTAGCATCATATTGTTCCAGTTGTAACCTTTTGTAGTCTTATCAGCATATGCTTCAATAAGAC
>TARA_B110000483_G_scaffold54735_1_pt1 | contig 34274 bp, 31 predicted proteins | sample TARA_B110000483 | Tara Oceans TARA_B110000483 (sample SAMEA4398176) | marine metagenome | biome: Polar Biome; feature: [SRF] surface water layer (ENVO:00010504); material: water (ENVO:00002006), including particulate matter (ENVO:01000060) such as... | depth 5 m
TGGCACAACAAAATTTGAGTTTGCAGAAGAATCATCCACCAAAACAACCCTGGGAACAAGGGTGCCTTCTGAAGCAATGGGGAAAAGCTCCGTCGAAGGATTCCCCATTCAAGAAGGGCCAAGTATAGCGCTTATAGAAACTTCTCCCTATACTCCACATTTGAATATAGATTCCATTCAAACTTATTTAGCCGTATTAGAGCTTGAGAAAAAAGCCTTAGAGCTTTCACTTTCCAAAGCTGCTATTGAGCTCTCAGAAAAGGAAGATAAAATTGCCAAAAACCAAATTGAATTAGCTTCAAAAGATGAGGATCTGATTGAGCAAGCGAAAGAACTCGATAAAGCAAGGAAGGACTTAGAGAATCATGAAGAAACTTTGTTCTTGGCCAAGGAGTCTGCCATTGAAATAGAAAGGGATGATGAGATCTTACCTATCGATGATTATGCGGCAAACAATGTGCTCTTTTTAATTGATGTCTCTTCTTCTATGGCCAAAGAAAATAAAATAGAATTGTTAAAAGCGTCCTTAAAAAGTTTGACTGCGGCACTTCGGGATATCGACCGGGTTGCAATTATTGCGTATAATCAAAAAACAAAGGTCATTTTACAGAGTATAAGTGGTGACAATAAGTCAAGTATCTTAGAAGCGATTGACAGCCTAGAAACTTCAGGTTTAACCTATGGAGTAAATGGTTTGCAAACGGCCTATGAACTGCTGCAATATTTCTACATTGGGGAAGGGAATAATCAAATCATTCTTGCTACAGATGGTCTATTTTCTAGTGCCAATGCAAGCATGACGGAAAATGAGTTAAACAAAGAAGTGAGAAAACAAGCGAACAACAAAGGAATTAAATTGTCTGTTATTGGTTTTGGGCAAGATGAAGAAGGCAAGAAATTAATGCAAAAATTAGCCAATAACGGAGAGGGTCAATTTATTCAAATTAGGAATCCTTGGGAAGCACGCACTGTTTTGGTCGATGAAATCAAACTTAACTCCAAGCGATAGCATCAAAATGCTGAAATTTTAGTTAATTAATTTGAAGATTTTCTTTAAAGAAACTTAAGAGTCTATTTTAATAGTTAAATTTACGCTCAGTTTAAAAAACAGCTGTTATTCATGTCGAAATACGATAAATATGAAATCGTTGTAGGATTAGAGGTTCACGCCCAACTTTCTACAGATAGTAAAATGTACACTTCGGACAGCGCCGCTTTCGGTGCTAGCCCTAATTCGAACATTAGTCCCTTAACTTTAGGTCACCCTGGCACTTTGCCATACGTTAACTTTGAAGCGATTGACTCTGCAATAAAGATGGGATTGGCCACAGATTGCGACATAACGGAGAATAATAGATTTGCAAGAAAGAATTACTTCTATGCTGATTTACCTAAAGGTTATCAAATAACACAGGACAAAACTCCAATTTGCACCACCGGGTACATTGACATTGAAAATGATAATAAGGTGAAACGAATTGGAATTACCAGGATTCACTTGGAAGAGGATGCTGGGAAAAGTACACACGATTTAGATCCATATAATTCATTAATCGATTTAAATCGTGCAGGTGTTCCTTTGATTGAAATCGTTTCTGAACCTGATCTTAGAAGTGCTGAAGAAGCTTATGCTTACTTAGTAGAAGTACGTAAATTATTAAGATATCTAGAGATTTGTGATGGGAATATGGAAGAAGGGAGTATGCGCTGCGATGCGAATATTTCTGTTCGAATAAAGGGAATTAAGGAATTAGGGGAGCGATGTGAAGTGAAAAACATGAACTCTATGAAGAATGTAATGCGCGCTATTGAGTTTGAAGCAAGAAGACAAATTGATCTTATTGAAGATGGGCAAAGGATAGAACAGCAGACTAGAAGTTTTAATGCAGCAGATGGCAGTACATTTACTTTGAGAAGTAAAGAGAATGCACATGATTATCGATTTTTTCCTGAACCAGATCTTCCTCCATTTGTTGTAAATAAAGAAAAAGTTAAGTCCATTCAAGAAGAAATGCCTAAACTATCAAAGGAGTTGTTTGGCCTATTTACAAAAGAGCTTGGTCTTTCAGTCTATGATGCAAACATCATTTCTGAGGATAAATACTTTGCCAATTACTTTCAAGACATCCTGAAAAACACCAGCGATGCAAAAGCGGCAGCTAATTGGTTGATTGGACCCGTAAAGTCATTTTTGAACGAGCAAGCTATTGATATCAAAGCTTTTCCAATAAAATCGACTCAAATTGCTGAAATTATCAAGTTGATAGAAGAAGGTAAACTGAATTTCGCAAGTGCTTCAAGTAAACTGTTTCCTGCCTTATTGGAAGATCCTGCAGCAAATGTTTTGGATTTAGCTACCAGACTTAATATCATTCAGAATTCAGACTTAGGAGAAATTGAAAAAATTGTAGACGAAGTTTTAGCTGAAAACCTTACTAAGGTTCAAGAATATAAAGATGGAAAAAAAGGACTCATGGGTATGTTCATGGGGCAGATAATGAAAAAATCAGGCGGAAAAGCAGATCCTAAAATTGCTAATCAATTACTAACGGAAAAATTAAAATAAATCAAAAAAATAATCATGAAAAAATATTTGTTTCTACTATTTATTATAGGTTTTAGTCTTAGCGCTTGTAACGAAGAGAAAGACATGTATCAATTGTCAGGTCAAATTGAAGGGCTTAATAATGAAGAGTTAATCCTACAATTTATCACATTCAATCAAATTACAGATATTGATACCACTACTTCTGGCGAGAATGGAAGTTACTCCTTTAAGGGGAAAGTAAAAGAGCCAGGATTTTATCGAATCTCAGGAAACGGGAAATATTGGATGATTCGGATGGATAATGAAAAAATGAAGATGAATGCAAAGTTTGACGATGACCTCCTGGAGGAAATGGAAATCATAGGAAGTGAAAAAGCAATTTATTTTCAAGAAGTCATTCGCTTTTTTATTGATAAACAAAATGAGCTAGCTGTTTATGGTCAAGAATTTCAGAATAAGCAAATGGCCGGAGCAAGCATGGAAGAATTAAAGGGAATAGAAAATAGTTATCTTGCTGCTGAGGCTTCTATGAAGGAAGAGCTTAAAGAGAAAGCGAAACTTACCGATGATCCAATCGCCGGAATCTATTTATTAAGTGGCATCAATTCTGCTGAAGATGTTGAGTTTGTCAAAGGCAAGTTGAATGATTACAGTATAATAATGCCTAACTCCACCTACATCGTTGAGATGCGCGAAAAAATCAAAGCTAATGAAGATGCAATTGCGCAGCAAGCTGCTATGGAAGCCGCTAGTAAAAAAATTGATATTGGCACCATTGCACCTGATTTTACACAAAAAACACCTCAAGGTGCTGATTTAAGTTTATCCTCTTTACAAGGTCAAGTGGTATTACTTGATTTTTGGGCAAGCTGGTGTAAACCTTGCAGATTAGAAAACCCTGCAATTGTAGCTGCATATAACAAGTATAAATCTAAAGGCTTTACCGTCTTAAGTGTTTCCTTGGATAAAGAAAGAAATGCATGGATGAATGCCATTGCACAGGATGGATTAATTTGGCCTAATCACGCAAGCGACTTACAGTTTTGGAATAATGCAGCTGCCAGAGAATATGGAGTAAGTAGCATTCCTGCAGCTTTTCTAATCGATGAAAACGGCGTTATTATTGGCAGAGACCTAAGAGGAAATGCACTCGAAGAAAAATTAGCTGAGGTATTGGGTTAAACTATGAAATTTGGCCTATTAAATTATTCAGAAAGTTATAATGTAGGAGACCAAGTTCAAAGTCTTGCTGCTAAACAATTTCTCCCAAGAGTAGATTACTACATCGATAGGGATAACTTACAAGACGCAGCTAAAATCGGGGAAGAAGTAAAACTCATCATGAATGGATGGTTTATGTCAAAGCCTGAAAATTGGCCGCCACCAGACAATATAAAGCCCTTATTCATTTCATTTCATATCACAACAAGAAATAAAAGTGTAGATTTCCTGACCTCACCTGAATCTATCACATATCTTAAAAAACACGAGCCGATTGGCTGTCGAGACTATTATACGCGGGATTTATTGATTGGAAAAGGTGTAGATGCCTATTTCTCCGGTTGTCTTACGTTAACTTTAGGTGAGACCTATAAACGTGCAGACACGCCAAGTGATGATGTATATTTGGTAGATGTACTCTATAGATTGAGAAGTTATGGGCCCCTAAGGCGGTTCAACCCACTAAATAAAAGACGAGAATTAGGTACTATTCAGCGTATAGTACCTCCTAATTTATACGAAGATTCAAAGTACGTAATACAAGATCAAAAGGAGCTTAATGAAGAGGAGAAATTTAAAATGGCAGATGAGCTTTTGAAAGCATACGCCCAAGCCAAAATGGTTGTAACCTCAAGAATTCATTGCGCTTTACCTAGTGTAGGAATAGGCACACCAGTAGTATTTATTGAGGGGGGGTTAAAAGCAAGTCATGACGCGAATAGATTAAACGGAATCTCTAATTTCTTTAATCATTATTATTTTGATTACTCGAATTTAAAATCTCCCCTAAGCAGTGTGCAGTATAAAAACGAACTAGCTATTCCTTGGCAGAATCTACCTGCAAATCCATCTGAATCAAAAGAAATTATCGAAAAACTTAAAGCTAAAGTAAAGGCATTTATCGAAACTTAAACTTCGGTGAATTTCTCGTCCAAGATTTTTAGAAAATGAATGAGCAAGAGTAAAGCGACTGCTAATGTGAATCCACCTAATAGTGAGCTAAGTAATACCATTAACGCACCTGTCTTCATAGCTATTACTTCATATCCTCCATAAACATATAGTAGCTTAAAAAAGGTCAAGTCAGTTTCGTAACTACTCTTTTTATTTAAGAGATTAACCAAGTCCTGCTCATTATTGTCAATATAAATTCCGTCGAAATTTTGGATACTCTTTAAACTATCCAATGCACTATTCAGTTGATCTAAGTTATACTTTAGTTGTGATTTCTTCAACGCTTCACGACTTGACCATTCTTGATCTCTTTTAATAAATGTCTCTAATTTTTCAGGAAAACTTGCAAGTAATATTTTATCCGAGGCTTGCATCTCTATTTCAACTAACTCACTTGAATTTTTTACAGGTGTAAAGTCAAGAAAAGCAATACTTTCTGCTTGGCTCATGGAGACATCTAGCACTTCAGCTAAGTTTAGACGGGCCTTGTTATTCAAGAAATTTTGAATTTGACCCAGCTTCAGTAGAATCTCATTTTGATTAAGCACCGTAGAACTAATTGTGAATTTCACATTGTATTTAGAGGGGAGTGAATATTGGAAGGCAAACAAAGCAATGAAAAACATCAAGGTTAGCCCAAGTAATTTCCATTTCTGAACTAGAAGTAGCTTTATTATTTCAAAAATATCAAAGTCATTATTTTCCATAGTCATATAAACTCACACAAAATTAAGTTAATTTTACTAATAAATTAGAATATTCGCCTTGGGTCTCAAACATTTCACTAAATACATCAAGAACAAATATGCTTCCAACACCTTGTGGATGTTAGTGGGGAAGGCGTTTGAAATGATGCTCACTATGGTGATCGGTATACTTGTAGCCCGATATATGACTGAAGCAGATTATGGAATATACAACTACGCCTTAAGTATAGCTACTATTTTTGCTGTACTTTCTAATCTTGGACTAGCCAATATTGTGACCAAAGATTTAGTTAATAAAGCTTCAGATGATGGACTTATTTTAGGTTCGGCAGTTTTCTTAAAATTAATTGGTGCTGCAGTGGCTGTGATTAGTGCGCTACTTTTCGCCTATTTACTTGGTAATTCAAAAACCAATCTGCTTTTTATATTAATAGCGACCATACCTATTCTGATAAAATCGGTAGATGTTGTATCCTTCTATTTTGACGCTAAGGTCCTCTCGAAATATAATGTCTTCGCAAAAACAGCGAGTATAGTTGCTAGTAACATGTTGAAATTAGCTGTTGTGATTTTTCATCTCGATATCATTTGGATTTATTTTTCATTGATTATTGATGCCAGCGTTTTTGTAACACTCCTTTACTTCAGTTATCAGCGATTTGGGCAGACCACTTTCAAACATTGGAAAAGAAGTACGGAAATCGCTCAATCTCTTTTCAAGCAATCCTGGCCTTTAATGTTTACCAGTATCATTTATGTTTTTTATTTGAAGATTGACCAAGTCATGATTAAGGACTTGTTAAATGCTAGTGAGCTTGGACACTATTCTGCAGCAGTTAAGTTATCCTCAGCATGGTATACTATCCCTTGGTTAATTACGGGTTCTGTATTTCCTGCACTGCTGAATGCACTAAAAAAGAACAACAAGCTGTTTAATGAACGATTTTCATTACTTTGTCAAGGACTCTATCTAATGGCTTTGGCGGCGGTACTGCCCATCACACTAATGGCAGATTGGCTGATCGACTTCTTATACGGAGGAAAGTATAATCAGGCAGGCTTAATACTTCAGATTCATATTTGGTCAAGTATTTTTGTTTTTATAGGTTATGCCGGTTCGAAATGGTTAATTGCTAAGAATCTCCAAACGATTGCCCTAATCAACATGAGTGCAGGAGCAATTGTAAATATTCTCTTAAATTGGCTTTTGATTCCAAAAATGGGGATATCCGGAGCTGCATATGTAACACTTATTTCTCAGGCACTTACCTTCCTTATTATGCCCTTCTTCTTTTCTGCATCACGCGAATTATTTTACCTTCAAATTAGTGCATTTTTCAAAGCAATTACAGTGATCTATCCTATTCGAGCCCTTCGCACATTATTAAAGAACAGCGCCTAAGACATCCTGCTAAAATAGCCTTTGAAAAATTTCACAATAAAAGATACTATTCCTAATTCCTTCTTGTAAAGCCTATGTTTTTTAAAAGCAAACAATACGCCAAGAGGAATACCTAATGCGCTAAAAGCTCTGCGATAGACTTGCCCCCTGTATATGGGGTAATCTTTATTAAAAGTTTTACCAGAAGATTCCAATGGATGGATTACAATAGGTTTAGAAACAAAGTAGCAGCTAACACCAGCCTTGTATGTATCGACTGCAAATATGGTATCTTCTCCTGAAGGGCAAGCAGCCCCTAATCCAAATCGCTCATCATAAGGTTTCTTTTGTTGGATTTTATTTAATTGAATGGAAGTTTCAATAGAATTCACCCGAAGTATACTTCTGAAGCTATGTTTATGGCTACTGGCAGGATAGTCCTTATACGGCTTACCCCATTCATCTTCAATACGAAAACTGATAAGTGCAGCCTCCGGATGACTTTCATAGGCTGCCAAAATAATTTGCTCAAAGCCTTTAACAAATTGGACATCATCATCACATATTAGAGCAATGGAACATGTAGCAAGAGATAAAGCCAAATTTCTACTCTTCGCTAAACCTCTTTCTTTTACTGAAACAATCTTTGCATCGAAATCTAATTTTAAACGTTCATCATACTGAATCATTTGTTGAACAACAATTACTTCACAGATTGAAAAATCGATATGCTTGGCAAAATTTATGTTTTTATTAAAATTAGAATCAACCGTTGAAACTAAGAGACTTATCTTTTTCATCCGTTCATTTTACTGTTAAAAGAATAGATTCCTTGAGATAAAAACTGGCTGGCCATTAATATGGCCATTAGGCTTAACGGTAATCGATGCCGTACTGCACCGCCAATATTAAACTCATAAATTCCAAACAAAGCAAGATAAATAAGCATCAATAAAAACCAAACACGATAATTTAAAACCCATTTTTTAGCATTAATTAAAATCACGAACCAAATCACGAACATAAAAAGAGCATCTAAGAAAATAAGTTTCATATCCAAGGCATTCTGATTATGTAGAATTGGCAGAGGAGAAAATAAAAACTGACTAACAAGCTGAGGACTACTTTTTACAATATCAGTATAAGAGCTCCACGCAACCTTACCATATGATCCACTATACTTTGCAACGCGATAATTTCTTGCAGAAGATAACTGTTCTGGACTTATTTTATAATGGGTAAGACTTAGCACGCCAGCAAACAAAAAGAGGCCAAAAAGAAGCCCTGAAACTTTTCTAAGTACACTTTTATCCAAACTAAACTTAAGTCCCATTAAACCCACAATAAAATAAAATGCCATTTGGATTCTAGTCATTATGATGATAAATAATCCACTCACAAAACCTAAGTTAAAATTTGCCCTATTTTTGAAAGCCTTCAACAAAAAATACAAGGCTATACTGAAACCGAGTGTAGTAAAGCATTCGCGAAGTGGTACTAAATGATAAAGAAAAGCTGATGGCAGTGACAATGCTAGTAGGAAATATAATTGTTCAAATGCTTTTGGCCGAGTTGCTTGATAAAGCACAAACCATGAGCGGTAAAAAATGATTACGGAAATAAAATAAAGGAATATTTGAAAGGAGATATAAACTAAGATATTCTTAACAAAAAGTACTCGTAACCCTTTGATGACGTATAAAAATCCGTTTAAACTTTTACTCATATCTACAAATGGCCTTCCCGTTTTAAACAGGATGTTATATTGACCTGAGTCAGGTAAATATGGAATGAAGTTTAACTTGAAATCTAAATAAATTAAGGCATTATACAATGCGAAAAACCCCAATATTATAAGTTTTGATTTTCTATCCTGAAGCTTAAATAACTGCATGGAAAAAATCAATAGGAAGATGAAAATAAGAAAATAAAATCCTAGGATTAAGAAGTCGCTTGTCAAGATACAGCTGTAATATAGTTTCTTCAAATTCGCTTAAATATTAGATATTAAAGTAAAATTAGCATATTATCGTGTTTTCTAGCTATAACAAACATATTTATTATTTTTGTTTGGAATAGGGTTAATTTTTTCTATGAGTCCATTTGTTTTTGCTTACTCTGTATTACTGGCTATTGCTTTTTTTAAAGGAATAGATAGCTTTCTGCTCAAAAATCACTTCACTCATCTTTTATTTAACCGAGTGAATGAGCAATCAAAAGTGCTCATTCAAGAAAAGTGGATACTAATTCCGATTGCCCTGCTTGCATTTATGATTCCCTATTTTCGTGTTTCTACAAGTATTCCTAGTGTTTTACTTGTGCTAAGCCTGCTCATCTATTTATGGTATGCCGGCAATTGGAAACGAGTGAAAGCCTTCATTCAAGTGGACTCCTCTATCTACTTCAAGATCATTTCCATTTATCTGGTTTTTATTGTATTGCATAGCTTACTTTTTCAAGGCGATTTCATTAAAGTTCAGCTTAATTTTCTTTTACTCATTTATTTCTTTGCATTAATTGTGGCGAAAGAACTAAACAAAGAAAATCTCATACACATTGCTTATTTTTATTTACTTGGAGCTTTACTTTTCATTCCACTTATTCTGATACTTGCCGCAGTGAATGCTGTTGATTTATCATGGAATAGCTTTTATTATACTCAGCTACTTGGTCATGTTAAAGGCAATCCAATCACCCATTCATTATATTATAATATTGCCATAATACTTTGTGCAAAATTTTTGAGTATCTGTAAAAATAAAAAAGAAGGCAGCATTTATATTTTGATGATGATAAGCTTCTTTGGAATGATTTTTCTCTTTGGTTCGAAGACCGGCTATATCACAGCATTCTTCAGCATGATTTTCATTGGATTTAGCTTAATAACGTCGAAAGCGTTAAAAGCTGTTTTTATCCTTGGAGTTCCCTTTTTATTTTATACTTTTTACCTTAATGTCCCATATATCCATAAAAAAATTGAAGGATTTAAATGGCAGATAAGTCGTCATGAAAAAATTACTTTAGAAAACAGGCTGCCACGAACAGTGATTTGGTCTGAAGCAGTGCAACTGATCAAGGAAGAGCCTTTGCGGGGATATGGATTTGGGAAAAGTTTTGAAGTGCTTAAGCAAAGATATACAGCCATAAACTTTACCAAAGGAATTAGAAATAAGTTTAACGCGCACAACCAATTTATAGAATCCTCACTTCAACTGGGAATTACAGGCTTTCTTTGGTGGATATGCCTAATCGGATATTGCATTTATATAAGTATGATGAACCGCGATCGATGGTTGGGAAACTTTTTATTTGTTTTGATAGCCTATTTACTCGTAGAATCTTTACTTGAATCTCAAATGGGTATTGTAGCTATAGGTTTTTTCTTGAGCTATTTTATCTTGAGTTCAAAAAAAGCGCCTATTTAAAATAGGATTTAAGAATCCCATACAAGGTATAACTCATCATGTATTTAATGGATGAGAGGAGCGATAACTCCTCTATTTCGCGATAAATTTTCCATTGATATTTTGCTGCAATGAATTTATTACTCGAAATTGAATTGTTTCTTACCCGATATATAGCCAATACCTCTTGGATACCGTATGCATAGCGAACCTTCTTAAGCAAGTTTAACCAGAGACCGTAGTCTTGTCTTTTATCAATAATGGGCATATAAACTTTGCCCAAAACAGTCGTATCGTAAATAGCTGTAAGACACCCAATAGAACAAGTTTTGAGCAGATCATTGTAGCTTACTTTACTGGGAACTTGAATTTGGCCTATTCGTTCATCCGATTCATTAATTTTATCATACGCTGAATAAGTGAACCCGAAATTATTTTCAAGCATGAAATTAACTTGCATGGACAACTTGTTTGGCAACCATAAATCGTCGCTATCCAAAAAAGCAATAAACCTTCCTTTTGATTGCTGAATTGCCAAATTTCTAGAAATTGCAGCACCTGCATTTTCCTTATTTTCAATGAGAATTATTCTAGAATCTTCGGCAGCATAACGCTTTATAATTTCAGGACTTCGATCGCTGGAGTTATCATCTACAATGACCATCTCCCAAGATTCAAAATCCTGATCAAGTACAGATTTAATAGTTGCTTCAATAAACTTGGACGTATTGTAACTTGGTGTAATAATCGACACGTCTATTTTCATATTCACATCGTTCATGATTTCTCTAGTTGATTGAGTAGGGCTTTTAAATCTTTGGGTAAGTCACTTCCTACTTCCATCATTTCGCCATCGATGGTTTTAAATTGAATCGACTTTGCATGAAGGGTTAAACGAGTAATCAAGGGTCTCTCCTCTTCAAATTTTGTATATCTGTAGCTGCGTTTTATTTTACTCAAATAAAATGCAGCTTTTTGATGATACAAGGCATCGACTAATAGCGGACACCCTAAATAATAACAATGAACACGAATCTGATGGGTTCTCCCTGTTTTCGGAAAACATTCAAGCAAGGCAATGTTGCCAAATGTTGCTAAGGTTCGGAAATAAGTCAGTGCTTCTTTTCCTTCTTTGTGAATAAGCATACGACCACTATTCTTCATATCATTTAGAATGGGCATGTCCACCTGACCTTCATCTACAGCCGGTCGACCTTGTACAAAAGCCCAATATATTTTCTTAACTAAGCCATTGGCAAATTGAGTGTTTAGGTGTTTATGTGCCGCCGTATTTCTTGCAAAACAAATCACACCACTGGTTTCCTTATCTAATCGATGTACGGTTAAAACTTCGCCATATGCATCATTAAGCATTTGCTTTAGGTTAGGCACTTCTGCTTTATACCTATCCTGAATAGTTAGTAATCCGCTCGGCTTAGAAACAACAATATAATTTTTGTCGAGGTGCAGGACTTTCACCCCCGCTTTTTTCAATTTAAAATCCACTATAAGCCCAGTTTTCTATAAAATTCTTGTTGGTGATATTCTTGAATGTCCCCAGGAGAAATCTGATTTAAATCCAAATCTTCAACACGCATTCTAATGAGTCTTAATACTGGAAAACCCACCGCAGCTAACATTTTCCTTACTTGTCTATTCTTGCCTTCTACAAGCTTAATTTCCACCCAAGAAATCGGTATATCCTTCCTGACCCGGATAGGTGGGATTCGATTCCATAAATATTTAGGCCTTTCAATAAACTTTGCATTTGCGGGCAATGTCTCATAGACTTTTTTGTCTACTGTTATATTAACCCCTTCCTTAAGCTTTTTAGCTGCCTCTTTAGAAAACTTTCCTTCCACCTGCGCAAGATATGTTTTGGTTTTTTTTTGTTTTGGACCTAAAAGAAGTGCATTTAACCTTTTATCGTTGGTTAAAATTAGCAGGCCTTCACTATCCTTATCTAATCTCCCGATAGGATAAACATCTTTAATGTCAAGATAAAAGTAATCCGCTATAGATTCTTGATTAGCCTCACGGGTAAATTGGCTTAACACATTAAATGGTTTGTTAAAAACGTAATACTTAAATTTAGACTTCATAGTGACTGCTTAATGAAGTGTAAAAATAAGCGAAATTAACGAATCACTGCATTTAATAATGTCTATCTAATACATACCAACTAAATGCTCGAAGGTTCAATTTCACCATAGAGTCTCTTACGATAGGATCTAATACTTTCCAGGCATCATTGAGTATATCTTTAGCTTCTTGCACACAATCATCTAAAGCACTCACTTTATCTAACAAATCAACAGCTTCTTTTATCAAGCCTACATCATCAGTTTTTGACGCAACTATCTCCCACAACCTAGCCCTATCCAACTTATCCAATCGGATCATCGCTTTTGCAACGGGATAGGTTATTTTACCTGAAGTTATATCTTCTCCTTTAGTTTTTAAGCCATCTTTAAATCCTCTTAAATTAAGTGTATCATCAATAATTTGAAAAGATATACCTAGCGCTTCATAGTAGTCACCCAAGCCTTTGACCTGAATTTCTGAGCCCCCGCCAAGTATCACACCAATCTGAGCGAGGTAAGATGCAGGAGCTGCTGACTTTAGTCTATGGATTGCTAAAATTCGTTCCTCTAACAACCTTCCAGCGCCCTCTTCAACTACCTCCTTCATCATATAATCTAAACCGTGTATATCCAAAGCTTGTCCAGAATGCGCTGCACGTAAAGCTTCAAAATACAAATTATAGATTCTCAGTTTTTTTGAATCCTCTAATTCATCTGCTTGATAGATAACAATCTGACCTAAGAAATAGCAAGCAGAACCAGCATTTATAGCAAGCGCTTCAGAATACAACTTATGGCAACTTGGCCCACCTCTTCGCACATCCGATTGATCTTCCACATCATCCACGATTAGTGAACCTACGTGCATCATTTCTGGTAAGGCCAACCAATCTTTTGCCTTTTGGGAATTTCCTCCTACAATATCACAACAAGCTAAAGCAGCATAACTCCTCCAGGACTTACCCCCACGATCAATTATACTGCGAATTGGTTCAACCAATGCCTTGGAAAACTGGACATTATCAATACCATGTGTATAATTCGTTTGATCTTTTTTAGAAACTAATTCAGCTAATTTTTCAGCCGTTGGATTCTTGGGTAAAATTTTCTTAACAGACCGGATAGTTTCACGACTAACCACCTTAAAGAATTCTTCCAAGTTAGTTACAGAATCAAATCCACTTCTTTCCACAAAACCAGGTCCCTCTATTTCTTCCTTTCCTAATCGTCCCTTTACCTCTACTCTACCTTCCCAAAATGCAGGTTTTGAAATGACCGTAGCAAATTCTTGATGAGGGAAACATGCCTTTGCTTCAACATGTAAACCTATGCTAGGCGCCTCTAGCACCCATTCCAATGGGTAATCTCTGAACGTTCTTGTACTTGTCCAATCATTGCCTTTAGATCTTAAACTAAATTCGTTAACCTGCGTTCTATTACCTTGAGGATCAATTAATATTAAATATGAGCCACAGCCCTGCTTGGTATCATTATCAATCAAATCATAAGCTGTAAACTCATATCCATTACTTAACTGCGACGAAATCCAATTCCAAGCGACATCTTTACTCACGATATCCTTATCATTTTTGGCTTTGCGATGTCTCCCAAACTCGTGGTCGTACCAAGCTGTAGAGTTTTCAAATGGTATTCGTTCACCTTCTATTTCGATAAATCCATTTGCTTTGTTTCTTGGAATGAAATAATAAAACATATCCTCGGCTGACACACCGAATACAACGCCATTATCACCATGACGAGTGACAGGTTTTTGCGGTTCTAAAACCATCTTACAAGCAACTTTATGCTCTTCATCTTCAAGAATCAATTCATAGTTGCCATTATCTAATTTACGGTATGAATTTCGATCAAATTTTAAATCAAGTTTATCTCTAGATACTCGTACTTCCCTATCAAATAATCTATCCGGATAGGGGACATTGCCCTTTTCTAGCATTTCGATAGCTGATTTCCGAATACGCTCATCCTTTACAATTTCGCCCTTTCTTAGTCTTTCCAATCCTATTTCGGGTGATCGTTGATCAATCAGTGAATTATTATAATATTTTTGATTTTCAACATCGATGATTGCCCAAGTTATGGAATGCGCATACTCGAGTTTTTGAGTTTCTTCATTATACTTTAAAAGTCTCCTAAAAAAAGAGGCAAAAACTGAGTATTTCTTACCTGTATTTGACGTAATATGTGAATTGATGTACCACCATTCTGTAGTCGAACTATCATGAGGCAAGTCATGAATATCTAGGTCAATGATATCACCTATCGGCCAATCCGATGGACGTTTAAAATCATTGTGTAAGGGCAGCATAAAAGGGTTATTTTGGCGCAAGATAGTTTAATCATAACTCACAAAGAAATGTATCCACTATATTTTTCAATTGATAAAATATACGCTATATTTACTCGGAGCAACAATACTTCTATTGAGAGTTTTTTTATTATTTTTTGCAGTTTTTTATAGTTGTTTAGGCCTTGATGCACAGGCTATTAATTTTCCAATGGATAAAGATTCCACTGAAAAATATTTTGACGAGCAGCAATTACAAGGTCTTGCGCTTGAAAACGAAACAAGTCCAACATTGCAATATGATAAAGAGAACCAAGAACTAATTTATCAGAACAATGGCGTAAGTAAACGTTTTTCAGCCTGGTTTTCTGTAGTTCCCCCGCTTATTGCTATCCTGATGGCCTTGTTGTTTAAGGAGGTACATATTGCCCTTATTTTGGGAATATTTTTTGGCGTTTTCAGCCTCAATGGATTTCAGTTATCCCAACTATTTTCAAGTTTTTTGCAAATTGCTGACACCTATATCATCCATGCTATTGCATGGACGGATGGGGGAGAATTACAAACTGGACATTTATCAATAATTTTGTTCTCTGTATTAATTGGAGGAATGGTGCATATTATTTCATCCAATGGAGGAATGAATGGTGTGGTTTCAAAAGTATCTAAACTTGCCACATCTGCCAGAAGAACCCAATTGGCAACTATGCTTATGGGTTGCTTGATATTTTTTGACGATTATGCAAACTCTTTAGTCGTGGGTAATACGATGCGGCCACTTACGGATAAATTTAAAATTTCAAGGGAGAAATTAGCCTATATTGTTGATAGCACAGCTGCACCAATTGCATCAGTAGCATTCGTAACCACCTGGATTGGCTATCAACTTTCAGAAATTGAGAAAGGACTTGCCCTTCAAAATTTTATTGTCATTGAGGAAGGTGCCTATTCCATTTTTTTAGGTTCTTTAAAGTATGCCTATTACCCTGTTTTCACTTTATTCTTTATGTTACTTCTTATAGTCTTTAAAAGAGACTTTGGTTCAATGCGGAAAGCAGAAATAAAGGCACGAAAAGCGAAAGAAACAATCACGATGGATGCGCATAAGCAAAAGACAAGTCATTGGGCCAATGCAGCATTGCCTGTTTTAACTTTAATCGTAATGGTAATAGCAGGCCTGATTTTAACCGGTTATTCAACCGAAGTATGGAGTAGCTCGGAGACTTTAATGTTTAAGTTAAGGTCAACACTATCGAATGCAGATTCATATATCGCATTGATTTGGGCATCTTTTTTAGCTTGTGTAGTAGCTGTAATTGTATCCAAAATTAGTAATTCATTAGGCATTAAAAAAAGTATAGAAAGCCTTATTGAAGGATTTAAGACTATGGTTCCTGCTATAGCTATATTAGTTTTAGCTTGGGCATTAGCAGGAGTGATTGAGAATCTTCACACGGCTTCCTTTCTTGCTTCCTTAGTACCTGAAAATTTCAACCCTTATTGGCTTCCAGGGATATTTTTTGTGCTTTCCGCTTTAATCTCCTTTGCTACTGGCTCTAGTTGGAATACTATGGCTGTTATGTACCCAATTTGCATACCTATCGTGATAGGTGTTAGTGTGAATAATGGATCGGAGGTAGATTTAAATTATTTAATGCCCGTGCTGCTCAATACAGTTTCGGTAATATTAGCCGCATCCGTTTTTGGTGACCATTGCTCACCTATTTCTGATACGACTATTTTAAGTTCATTAGCGACAGATTGCAATCACATCGACCATGTGAAAACACAAATGCCCTATGCCTTTATTGTAGGCTTGGTTAGCTTATTTTGTGGTGGCGTACTTTTCGCAATAGGTATACCATGGTATTTATTATATGTAATAGGATTTGTTTGTATTATCGGTCTTGTATTCCTGCTTGGAACAAAAGAAAAAAATTATGAAAATTAAAATAGGTTTAAGTGTTTTACTTGTCTTCATTCTAATCCAATTTATACCGATTAAGAAGAATCAGACCGATGAAACAAATACATTTCCTGTATTTGAGACGAAAGAAGCCATGAATAACAAGGTATTGGAAATCAACTCAATATTGGAGTCCAGCTGTTATGATTGTCATTCAAATCAAACGAATTATCCCTGGTATAACAAGATAGCTCCTGTTTCATGGTTCTTAGCCAATCATATTGGAGGAGGTAAAAAGAAACTTAATTTTTCAGAATGGAATTCATATACCGCAAAAGAACAAGAGTATGCTGGTTTTGAAATAATAGAAGTTCTAGAAGAAAATCGAATGCCGCTATCGACTTATACTCTGGTGCATCAAGAGGCAAAACTTAGTGCGGAGGAGAAAGATGTAATCCTTCAATATTTCAAAATGTAGTAAAACAAAAATCCCGACGTAAAGTCGGGATTGAAGTGATTCAGCTGGGGCTCGAACCCAGGACCCCAACATTAAAAGTGTTGTGCTCTACCAGCTGAGCTACTGAATCTTGATTTTTAGGGACTGCAAAGATAAATGCTATCTTATTGAAATACAACAATTTTGATATTATTTTTCTGTTTTTTTTCTAGCCAAATAAAATGCGGAAATAAAACATAGGATTCCTTAACCTTTTTCGCATATCCACACTTTCAAACATACAGGATATTGTATCACGAAGCTCCTTGTTTTTTCTAGCTTTATTGACAACCATATTAAATAACCAAGGATATTTAGTTAAACTTTGCATGTGCTGACTGAGCTTTAGTTCACTGCCTAATCTTCGATACACCTGCTCATCATATGCTTTAAGATTAACACCCTCAAAGGTTTTACCATGATAGTTCTGTGTTACGACATCTGCGGCTATCATACCCGATATCATAGCATTACCTATTCCCTCCCCTGTAAAAGGATCAATTAACGCAGCGGCATCCCCCAACAAAATTAACTGATCATCAGAAATTTTTTCATGCCCACCTAAAGGAAGTCCATGTAAACGAATATTCCCCTGTAACTCAGCATTTTTAAATCTTTTGGAAATGATCGGATGCTCACTTACAATTTGATTGAAGACCTGCTTCAAATTAAGTCTTTTATTTTTTTGGACATCGGTACGCATTCCTAAACCAACATTTGCCTCCCCATTAGGTAATGGGAATATCCAAAAATATCCGGGCAGTAACTCCTCTAAAAAATGAAGTTCAATAAAACCCTCTTGATCCAAATCACTAACTCCTTTAAAATAAGCCCTTACGCCTAATGAATTTTTATCATCCACTGCACCAATTTGCATAAGGTCTTTCGCTGCTTTAGAATAAGCACCATCGCCCGCCAGCAAGACACTTGCCTTAAAATGACGACTTTTAGATTCGTTCCCGAACTCAATACAATTACCCACCCTTCTATAATACTGAATAGGACAATCCTCGATCAACTCAATTAGTTTACTTTCACGCACCCAGTCAATCAACTGATTATCAAAATCAATACGCTTTGCTATGAAACCAGGAGATACGTCACTAGAAACATTATAGTTTATTTTGAATGGAACTTTAAGTTCATTGTTTTTTGAACCAAAAAACTTGATACCCCATGATGGTAAATTTTCTTTATTTGCAATGACTGAATCAGTCTTTTCCTCATCCAGTTTTCGAAGGACCCAAGCCACCTTGCCGCTACATGCATCACCACATATTTTATCCCGAGGAAAACTACTCTTATCTATTAAGACGGATGGAATTCCTTGCTTTGCTAAAAACAAAGCGGCTGATGCTCCAGCAGGACCTGCTCCTACGATACAAACTTGTGCTTTCAAATTAATAGCTTAACATATTGCTTAAGAATCTTCCTTAAATTAAAGTCCGACTGAAGGCTCTCTTCTTTCCCCATCGACTTCCCTTTATCATCATAAAACATAAAAGTGTTTTTTTACTAATTAAGCATTCTCTAATACTTACGCAAAACTCAAAATACTAAACAAACTTTGGCTGAATACTAAGCCCCAATAAGGAAGCACTCGCAGAACTTTGCTGTACTCAAAAACTACCAAATACCTACTTTAGTACTTTACACGCGTATCCTAGAAGCAAATGCACGTTATAGCTATTGAAATACCTGTAATATGTTTTTCGTGATGATGTTTGTGAATTCCAATCAAAAATAAGTTATTAAATCTAATTTATAAACAAATAAATCAATTTACTTGCCAACTAATGAGCGTAAAATTGTTATTTTGCGGTTTCAAATAATGAACTTATTCATGTACTTAAAGTCTAAAATTTTAGAAGTTTGGGAAAACCGAGATTTACTATCTAAAGAGGACTCTCATGCTGCCATTAACGAAGTTGTTGAGCTATTGGATAAAGGTGAGCTTAGAGCATGTGAAAAAATAGATGGTGAATGGATTGTCCATGAATGGATTAAAAAAGCAGTTGTTTTGTATTTCCCCATAAGGAAAATGACGACTATAGAAGTAGGTCCATTTGAGTTTCACGATAAAATACCGCTAAAGAAGGATTATGCAAAGAGAGGTGTCCGAGTAGTTCCTCATGCCATAGCAAGATATGGTTCCTTTATAGAAAAAGGAACCATCTTAATGCCTAGTTATGTAAATATTGGTGCCTATGTAGGGACTGGGACCATGGTAGACACATGGGCGACTGTAGGTTCATGTGCTCAAATTGGAGAAAATGTGCACCTCAGTGGCGGCGTTGGAATAGGTGGCGTTCTTGAACCTATTCAAGCAAGCCCAGTAATTATTGAAAATAACTGCTTTATTGGCTCTAGATGTATTGTTGTTGAAGGGGTGTTAGTAGAAGAAGAAGCTGTATTAGGCGCAAACGTTGTACTCACTGCCTCCACAAAGATAATCGATGTGACTCAAGCCAGTCCAATAGAATACAAAGGAAGGGTTCCTGCTCGATCCGTAGTGATACCTGGCACCTATACTAAAAAGTTTGCTGCAGGTCAATATCAAGTGCCCTGTGCTTTAATCATTGGTCAAAGAAAAGAATCTACCAATAAAAAAACCTCACTTAATGACGCATTACGCGAGCATCAAGTGGCTGTCTAAGAATAATTTATGAGAAATTTAATTTTAATCTTCCTTGTCACATTATGCCTAACGGCAAATGGCCAAGAAGACATGGCTCACAAGCAAATAACCACGGTTTTAGACTATGTTGACAAATTCTATGTACAGGATGTAGACAAAGATAAACTTGCTGAGATAGCAATAAAAAGCGTCTTAAAAGACCTAGACCCTCACTCCGTATACATTTCGAAGGAAGAGGTAGCAGAAATGAATGAGCCCTTATTGGGCAATTTTGAAGGAGTAGGAATTCAGTTTAACATCCTTAATGATTCCATTCTGGTGGTTGCAACAATTGCTGGAGGTCCAAGTGAAAAAGTGGGTGTACTTGCAGGTGATCGTATCGTTATGATTGATGGAGAAATAGTTGCTGGGATTGGAATCACAAACAAAGGTGTAGTCGATCGATTAAGGGGTGCAAAGGGTACTGAAGTAGAAGTGGAAATTAAGCGAATCGATGTTAAAAAAATATTAGATTTTAAAATAGTAAGAGATAAAATTCCAATTTTTTCAATAGATGCTGCTTATATGGTAAACGATCACATTGGCTACATTAAAGTCAATCGTTTCGCTGCTAAAACACCCCAAGAATTCATTGAGGCCTTAGATAAATTAGACAAGCGAGGAATGACTAATTTGATTCTAGATTTACAAGGTAATTCCGGAGGATACTTAAATGCAGCCTTTAAAATGACGGATGAAATTTTAGGAGACAACAAATTGATTGTTTATACAGAAGGTAAAAGCAGTCCTAGAAATGAAATGAAAGCGACTGCTTATGGTCATTATGAAGATGAAAATATAGTGGTCTTAATAGACCAATATTCAGCATCCGCTAGCGAAATCATGTCAGGAGCTATCCAAGATTGGGATAGGGGTTTGATAATAGGAAGAAGAAGTTTTGGCAAAGGACTTGTCCAACGACCGCTCCCCCTGCCTGATGGAGGACAAATAAGACTAACTATAGCCAACTACTACACCCCCAGTGGACGTTTTATTCAAAAACCATATGCTGATGGAGTGGATAGCTATCGAATGGATTTAGCTAATAGATTTTCTTCAGGTGAACTAACAGATAGTTTAATCCAAGAATTCCCTGACTCGCTTAAATTTGAAACAAAAAATGGAAGAATTGTCTATGGTGGCGGCGGAATAACACCTGATATTTATGTTCCACTGGATACCTCTTTCAATACCGAATTTTATGCGCAGGCCTTGCGAAAAGGATTGATTAATAAATTCACCTTAAGCTATGCCAATAAAAACAGAAAAGCTTTAACAGAATATTATCCTGATATTGAAACTTTTGATCAAAAATTCATGGCTGATGAGGAATTTTTAGCCGAATTTCTAGAATATTGCGCTGAGGAAGAAATAGATATTGATAAAGATCAGGTTGCTAAATCCGCTAAAGTCCTTGGGCTTCAATTAAAAGGATTAATTGCAAGGAACTTATTTAGTGGTGAGGCATATTACTACGTAGTTAATAAGGAAATGAACCAATCCTTTATTACCGCAGTTGAAGCAATTGAAAATAATTGGTTTAAAAAATATAATGTTACATGGACAAAAAAATAGGCCTCTTTTACGGTACAGATACAGGCAACACTGAAATGGTTGCCAAAATGGCTATTGAAAAAATAGAAGCTGTTCTTGGTGCAAACAGTATTGATTTACACGAAATTTATCAAAAGAAGTCTTTAGATATGGCTGCCTATGATTTAATAATAATGGGACAACCGACATGGTATGATGGTGAACTTCAAGGAGATTGGGAAGAGTTTATTCCTGAAATGAACGCTGTTGATTTTACGAATAAAAAAGTAGCTTTCTTTGGGCTAGGTGATCAATACGGATATGCTTCCTATTTTTGCGATTCATTGGGAGTATTTGCAGAAATGGTTGAAAAATTAGGTGGCAAAGTCATTGGACATACCAAATCTGAAGGTTATGAACACGACTATTCCAAAGCAGAAAAGGATGGTCAATTCTGTGGATTGTGCATAGACGTAGATAATCAAGATGAGCTTACAGAGGAACGATTAGATGTTTGGATTCCTGATGTTTTAAAAGATTTTGGCCTCACTTAATTAATCGTTTTAAAATTTAATTAGATAGGAGTTAAATTAAAAAAAAGTTAGCTTCTCCTTTTTTAATTTAATAAAAAACTCAACTCCATTTTTAACAAAGAGAAGGATTTAGTATGTGGTATAAGAATATCCGCCTTTGAGTATATGATTTTACGTTGCTCAAGCGTTTTTTCAACATAAGCTGACATGTCCTCATCACTTAGCTTTCTTACAAGCGGTCTTTCCTCTTTGTTTTGTCTTAGTCGGCCAATGATAATTTCAGTAGGAACAACCATATATGCTACAGCTCCTTTCTCTTTCATGAAGGCCATGTTATGATGAAAGATGGGAGTTCCTCCACCTGTAGCAATGACCTTATTATCCAAGTTCATACTTCTCAAAACCTTAGATTCAACTTCTCTAAAGTAGTCTTCATTCTGGTCTTCGAAAAGCTCATTGATAGACTTCGATTCTGCTTGCTCTATCTCCTCATCTAAGTCAATAAAATCCATCTCAAAATGCTTGGCCAATTTCTTTCCTAAAGAACTTTTGCCTGAGGCCATAAAACCAATTAAAAAAAGTGTTCTAGCCATCTATCTTAATTCTAGGGTCTAAATATGAATACAAAACATCAACGATTAAATTGACGAAAACAAAACTAGCCGCAATAATTAATACAGAGCCCATGACCACAGGAAAATCAAACATGGTCAATGCATGAACCGTTTCATGCCCTAAGCCCTTAAAATCAAAGATGTACTCCACGAAAAAAGCTCCGGCTAACAAGGCTGCAAACCATCCCGTTATGGAGGTAACTACAGGGTTCAAGGCATTACGTAATGCATGCTTTAAAATCACTACCCTATTTGTCAAGCCTTTTGATTTTGCAGTGCGCACATAATCCGCGCTTAGTACATCCAACATACTGTTTCGAGTGAGTTGTAAAATAATTGCTACAGGACGAATACCTAAGGCAATAGTCGGTAAAATTAAATTCTTCCAATTGATGAAATATTCTCCTAAATCAGAAACATCGATGAGGGGACCCGTAATATTCAAGTGAGTATAATTCGATAAGTAATAGCCGAAAATAATAGCCAAGAGCAAAGCAGAAAAATAACTAGGGATAGAAATTCCTAGAACTGAAAATGCAATTAATCCTCTATCCAAAAATTTACCGTAATTCAAAGCTGCCACCAAACCTAAAGCTATGCCAATGATACTTGCCAAGCTTATCGCCGTAAGAGCTAAAATAGCTGTCGGAAGCATTTTTCTGGTGAGTATTTGCCATACTGGCTTATCAGATTGAAAGGATCGACCAAAATATGGTTGTTTGAATACGAAACTCTTTGACGAGAACTTAAACAAAGTTGCATATTTATAATCTCCACTACCTAAAAAAAGAGGTGCTTCACTATCGCTATGGCTTTGAATACTTAAAGGGGATACGTCCGAAAGATAATACCAAAGACGCATGCCTGGTGAATGGTTCAAACGGAGCTTTTTCTTAGTCGCCAAAACAGTCGCTTCATCAGCATTTTGTCCTAAGCTCATTTGTTCAGCATTAACCGGAATAATATTAAGTAATATAAATATAACAACGATAACACCTAGAAGCACCAAACCACCTGAAAGAATTCTTTGAAGTAAAAATTTAAACACTTAGTTCAAACTTTGTATGTAAGAATCAATCTCTTCCTTGTTTGGAATATCACTATGATGCCACTTGCCCATTACTACCCCATTTTTTAATAAAACTAATCCAGGATTCGAACGGATTACAGTCTTAATGAAGGTCTCATCCGCCTGATAGAATGGATAAGTACATTGATGCTCATGCCTAAAAATTTCAGCATCCTCAAAGTTTGTGGTCATAAAAGCAAACATGGCAAAATCGTTCTCAATTGCATAAGCAGACACAGCATTTAGATCAGTCCATGCCTCTACATTAGACTTAGATAAGCTTTTACTTAACACCCAAAAACTATAGGATTCATTATATAGAATGTCATCTGTTACATCGAACCCATCTTCATTATATGCTCCAAAATTAGCGATCTTGGCTGGAATTCCTTTCTCTAACACAATATTATCTTGATCCCCTGTGAACTCCCACATTGGGTCCGTCTTAGCTGCGGTATAATCAGCCATCGCTACACGTTTAGTTTCGCCTGTTTCCATATTTTCAAAGGTAAATCCGTAGTTCAACTTATCCGGAACCTCTACCCGCTGCTCCACGATATTATTACCAATTTTATAAGGCCTGAAATCAACCAATGGCAAACCCCAGATATAATTACTAAAACAGAAAAGCAAAAAGAATAATGTGGATCCTAATATTTTCATCCAAGAAAAAGTATTACCAAGAAACGGCTTAATATGCCTAATCCCCAAAAACAAGGCTAACAAAACGAACATTAAGAAAACGTCTTTTAGAAAAGTAACTCTTGGTTCCAGTTTTAGAAAGTCTCCAAAACATCCGCAATCGGTAACCTTCATTTGTAACTTATCATACTTTACAAAGACCTGAATATGCTCACCCGCCGCCTGCAATTCCTGCCTAGTGGTGATATCGTAATAATCTGGATTAATGAACCCGGTCAAATAAGTAAAGCCGGTCAGCACCGTAAAGAAAATCATCATTGCGGCAGAAATACCTAAGGTTATTTTTTTCTTAAAACCTATAATCAAAGCTATGCCTAGGACAATCTCTATGACAATCATCGAGACTGCAAAGAAAGTACTCATATTCGCCAACCATTCAAAACTAAAACCAGTAAACTGAGAAAAAGCATCGAAGTAATCTTTCATTTTATATGAAGTGCCGAGCGGATCGATTCCTTTCACAAATCCTGAAAATATAAACAAAGCACCAAGAAAGTTAGTTAAGATTTCAATCGACCAATTCGAGGGCTTCTTTACAAATGATTTCAAGTAAGCAATAACAATTCCTGCTAAGAATGAACTTCCAAATATTTTAAATACCGGACCGAATGCTTCCATTTTTTTCTTTTTTATGAATTACAAAAATATACAGAATTTAGTTCCGAATTCAATCTTACTAACTTTTAACAGCATATTAACTTTGGCATTTCTCTTAGAGAAACAAAGCTAAATCACCTTGCTCTCCTGCTTTAAAATTCCCCCTATCTGTGGCGATAACTTTGGAGGCTTGTGTTTGTGAATCATGCTCGTAAAATAAGATGTATTCTTTATTTACTGCTTCTTGTAAAAAGGTTTCTTTTTCTCTTACCGTCACCAGCGGACGAACATCATAGCCCATTACCCACGCAATTGGTATATGTGTTGGAGAAGGAAGTAAATCCGCCATAAAAACAATAGTCTTGTCTCCATGTTGTATATGAGGGATTAGCATGCCCTCCGTATGTCCATTAGCCAAAGCAAAAGTCAATTCAGGAATAATCTTGGTGTATTCATTGATAAATTGCAATTGCCCAGATTCTTGAATCGGCAAGATGTTTTCTTTTAAAAACGAAGCTTTCTCACGAGCATTAGGATTAATCGCCCATTCCCAATGTTCCTGATCACTCCAATAAGTTGCATTTCGAAAAGTTGTAAATAAATCACCATTCACATCTTTAGAAACTGCACCACCACAATGATCAAAGTGCAAATGGGTAAGAACTACATCTGTTATGTCTTCGGCGCTAAATCCTTTATTTTTTAAACTTGTTAGTAATGTAGCATCGCCATGAGGATGATAATGACCAAAAAATTTCTCGCTTTGCTTATCACCCATCCCAGTATCGATTAAGATTCGCTTATCTTCCGTTTCAATGAGCAAGCAACGCATTGCCCAAGTACACAGATTATTTTCATCTGGTTTCTGGTATTTACTCCAAAGTGATTTGGGAACCACGCCAAACATAGCGCCCCCGTCTAACTTAAACAAGCCGGTATCAATAACATGCAATTTCATAATTAATACTTTTGGATTATTTTTTCACCTAATACTTCGTATTGATATAATTGATACCCCTCTAGAGTATTACTATCGTATATCAACGCATTAACAAGTGCCTGTGCAAGGTTATCAACTAACTTGAGTATATTATTGTAACAAGTATAACTATTCCACAGAAATAAAGCTGATTTTGTTTGCTGTGTATAGCTGATTTGAAAGCAGAAAATCAAAAGCAGGATGCCAATAGTACTACTCAGCATCATATTGCATTTTCTTTTCTAAGGCTACCATTTTTAAAGCAGCGACCGCAACTTCCACACCTTTATTTCCATGCTTCCCTCCCGCTCTATCCAATGCTTCTTGATAAGTATTAGGCGTTAAAACACCAAACAAAAAGGGCTTACCATATTTTATTGATAGATTTTGTAAAGCTTGAGCAACTGAATGATTAATGTACTTATCATGGTCGGTTTCTCCTTTGACTACGCAACCAAATGCGATAAGCGCATCTACTTTTTTCCAACGATTTAAACGTTGACACGCTATAGGTAACTCATATGTCCCAGGCGCATATTCAATGAAAACATTTTCTTGCTTCACATTTTGCTTCGCCAATGTCTCCAGACAAGCATCCAATAGGCGCTCAGTTATCTCTGGATAATATTCTGATACAACTATACCAAATTTATAATCACTTGCATTAGGTAGCTCAGTGGATACGGTTGATAAATTTCTTAATTCGCTAGCCATTATTTAAATATACTTATCTTCTTTGAAATCTTGGTGCCATCTATAGTAAAACTAAATAAATAGAATCCCTCACTTAATTCTCCGAGATCATATGATTGAGGATTATTTGATTTTAAGGTGATGGCATCAATTTGTTGTCCCATTAGATCAAATAATTGAACCGGAATATCTTTATTATCAGAAGAAACCACCAACAATGAAACTTTTCCGTTTGTAGGATTTGGAAATACTTCTATACCATATTCATCTATTGATTCTTCTATTCCCACAGGGGCATTGTCCCCTATCACTATCTTATCCTCAGAAATCCATATGGTATCATAAACTTGTAAAAATTCTTCCCCGCTTGGTGAAGTGAAGGGGGTCGTTTCTGGATGAAAACTCTGTGTCGAGGTACTACTTCCAGTAAGCATTTGAAGATCCGAATTAATCAAGAATGACCAACGCAAGCTAGCACCAAAATCTCGAGTAAAAGATTGAATAATTTGATTATTCGCTCCATTTCTAAATTCAACATATCCAGAAGTTTCAATATTATTTTGGGTGTTAAACCACCAACTTAAACCATCTCCAGCTTCCCAATCATTTCCATAGTCCGTCATTTCGAAAGTGTAGCAACCATCGGTTAAATTATAGTCATAGGTATTAAAGGTACTTGCGTTAAATGTTGTTTCATTGGCCACTATTGTACCATCGGAAGCAACTAATGTGAAAGCATTTTCCTCCGGTTTATTATTTGTTCTGAAACGCACTCTTAATGCATTGGTATTATAAACCGCTGGAATTTCAAACAAGGTGCTTTTTTCATTATTGTGAACAAACTGATCTGGAAAATTATTCGGCCAATTTACACTTGCGAAGAATTCTAAATTACTGACATCTAAATTAGCCCAGTTCATGCTCGGCAATTCAACATCTGCTGTTTCTCCTGACTTTAGACTGCCATTCCAGTCAAAATAATATTTAGTGGTATGGTCAACCCAATATGCAATCTCACAATACGTTAATTCTTGTATGCCATAATTCTTAATACGGACCATGGGCTTATCACAAACCGGATTGAATCTCGTAAAATTATCATTCGCTGTTGGCGCAATAATCTCATCAATTAAAACATCATAATCCCTGCGATACGAATCATAAGTAATCATTTGTGCAGACAAAGAATAAGATGCTGCTGCCGGTGGGCTGTAATTTTCAAAGTCGATATCTAAGTCAATGTATTGATTAGCGCCACTTCCTTGAATATATTCACTGAGCTCAAACTCATGCACCTCAACTGCATCCCCTGGACACCAATTTGCCCGACCGAGTAACCATGTTCCTCCTTGAGGTGATATTGCTAATTTGTCACAATCGTCTCTCCAAATATCTTCAACCTTAACGGTTGTTCCATTTGCTTTTACTGTATAGGTAATTGGCGTGAACTCACCAGACTGACCATGCCCAGTAACAATGACCCTTAACTTAGCCTCATCTGCTGCTGCTGGAATACTCACTTGTTTTGCTGGAGTCCTTTCAGTATCAAACTGAGCAAAGGAAGAGTATCCTCCGCCTCTATATATGTTTTCAATACTTACAACATCTCTTGTTGGGTTTCCTTCCGTTATCTCAAAATCAACACTGATTCTGAACCCTTCTTGCCATCCGTGAAAGTAAACCCGTATTGGTGTATTGCCTCTTAACATTGTAGAAAAATCGGTCACATCGTAAGATAAATAATGCTCCCAAGCACCATCAAATCCCTCTTGATTCCAATTCATGTAATTTCCATATGGGGTCACGTATCTCCCCAATTCATGCCATTCAATCACTTCAAATACGTTCCAAGTAGTATCCCATAAAGCAGGATTCATGTCTGTTGAATCAATTGAAACTAAGGTAGAATCCATGACTCCGGTAGAGTCACCTACGTAGACATCCAAATCGTAATCCCAATGACTGCAAGAATCACCATTCATGCAACCCATAGTAACAATCATATTCACATTTTGATAGGAAATTGATTCATCTGGGAAATTAGCATACTCTACAATTCTATTCTGCGCGAATAGATTAACAAATTGATGGGCTTGCACATCAATTTGATTACCTGATTGGGTATGACCTAAAATGAAAAGTATTGTGAACAAAAAACCGAAGTATATTTTTTTCATAACTTGTGTGGATTAGCTTATAAATTTAGCAAAAACCTCCTAAGAAACATGAAAAAAATCTACTTATTTATTCTTAGTCTAAGCATGCTTTTCGCACTTTCAAGTTAGTCACAGCATATTGGTGACAGAACTATAAGCTTAAATGATAAGAATCGTTCAGAATGTTTTGGCAATATTGCTAAAGTTTTCAACTCAATAGGATGAGAGTAAATTAGCGCCTATGCCTAATTGATTATTCCTTTGTGGGTTATTTAAAAAATAGAGAAAGGTCTCTGCTTTCAAATAATAACAAAAGACAAAAGGAAGAGTCAAGTATGTTTTTATACATTTGTAAAGTGGAAAGCAAAGAAATCAAATAGATAAACTTATACCTTTCATCAATTTAAATTAAAAAGTAGATAAACAACTATTAAAAATAAACGTTTTGAACATATGATTTCAATATTTTGGTTTAGAAGAGACTTAAGACTTCACGACAATCATGCCTTGTTCCAAGCTTTAAGTAGAGGCCTTCCTGTGCTTCCAATTTTTATTTTTGATACGGAAATATTAGAGAAACTTGAAGATAAGCATGATGCCCGCGTTGAGTTTATTTACGAAGAATTGCAAAAAATAAATGCAACCTTAATTGCTTCTGGAAGCTCTTTGAAAGTGCTTCATGGTAAACCAGAAGAAATTTTCAAGCAACTATTTAGCGATTTTAATATCCAAACTGTTTACTGCAATCGTGACTATGAGCCCTATGCCCTCCAGCGGGATCAAAAGATTAATACCTTGTGTAAGGACCATCAAAGCGAATTTAAGGATTTCAAGGATCAAGTTATTTTTGAAACCAACGAAGTGACGAAAGATGATGGCAAACCATATAACGTTTTTACACCCTATTCAAAAAAATGGAAAGCTGCATTGGACACTGAATCCTTCAAGTCTTTTCCTAGCGAGAAATTGGGCGATAATTTTTGGCAGAACAAGGCTGGTGAAATGCCTTCTTTAGAAGACTTAGGATTCCTTGAGACTACTATTGATTTTCCCGACAGAGATCCACAATTATCCATCATAAAGAAATACGAACTGACCAGAAATTTCCCTTCAAAGCTCGGTACAACCCGTTTATCTGTTCACCTTCGATTTGGTACCATATCAATACGAGAATTGGCTCGTCTAGCAAAAAAAAGCAATGAGACCTATCTCAATGAGTTAATTTGGCGAGAATTTTACATGATGATTCTTTGGCACTATCCGCATGTTGTTGGCAAGGCTTTTAGAGCCAAATACGATAAAATTGAATGGAGAAATAATGAAGCGGAATTTAAAGCCTGGTGTGAAGGAAATACAGGATTTCCAATTATTGATGCGGGGATGAGAGAACTCAACAAAACTGGATTTATGCATAACAGAGTTCGGATGATTGTCGCGAGCTTCTTAGTCAAAGATCTATTAATAGATTGGAGATGGGGAGAAGCTTATTTTGCACAAAAACTTTTAGACTTTGATTTATCGGCTAATAATGGTGGTTGGCAGTGGGCCGCCGGCAGTGGGTGTGATGCAGCGCCCTATTTTAGAATTTTCAATCCAGATAGTCAACAGAAAAAATTCGATCCTGATTTTATCTACATTCAAAAGTGGGTGCCTGAATATTTAGATGAAACTAAATACCCTGAAGTTATTGTTGATAGGAAAATAAGTCGAGCGCGCGCATTAAAAACCTATAAAGAAGCCGTAAATCAATAAGAATTATTAGCTAAAAACCATAAAATGACCAAAATAAACTTAATCGAAAATAAAGTACTTGTTCCAAAAGAATTTAATAATGTGGCGTCTAAGTACGACTTCGCTACTTATCTGAGTCAAGGCTATCAAGAAGATTTAGATAACAGCGCTAAATGGCTGGGACTTGAAGGCGATGAAAAAGTTCTGGACCTATGTTGCGGGACTGGGAAATCATCCTCAGCATGCCTGCCTTATATCAAAACTGGAACAATAACGGGTATTGATAATTCAGAAGGAATGCTTAAGGTGGCCAATGAAAAGTTTGCCGAAGAGATAAAAGCAGGTAAAATGTCTTTTGAGTTGCAAGATGCGATGGCCTTAGATTTTCCAGAGGAAAGTTTTGATGCCATCTTCATGGCTTATGGTTTGCGCAACATGCCAGACTACGATAAGTGCCTAAATCAACTATACAAACTATTGAAGCCGGGCGGAAAAATTTGTATCCATGATTATTCTTTAGCCAATAAGAGTTGGGCGAAATACTATTGGGGTATTTTGAGTTATGGATTTATCGTTCCATTTTGTACAATCTTATCAGGAAGTTCCAAAATTTACACCTATTTGGCTAAAAGCGTTTTAACCTTTCTAACGCCGAAAGAGGTAGAAGAAAAAATGATTCAAGCACAATTCAAATCCATCCAAATTAAGGCGCATAAAAGCTGGAGAGGGCCTATTTTACATGCTTTTGTAGCGAAAAAATAGGTGGAATACTAACTTATAAAAATAATTTAGTTAGTTTCCTTCAAGATTAATTAATATTGAAGATTGATTCCTTGCTTACATTCAACGAATGGATTAACTTTGTTGGACCAAACGAAAAAATAATGGCAGAAGCATTAAGATTACCTCGCATGAGCGACACAATGGAAGAAGGTGTCATTGCAGAAATATTGATTAAAGTAGGCGATACCATTGAAACCGGAGATGTCATTGCGGAAGTTGAAACAGACAAAGCAACAATGGAATGGGAATCTTTCCAAGAAGGTAAGGTTTTGCATGTTGCCGTTGAAAGCGGAGAGACTGTAGCAATTAATGGCGTTGTAGCCATTCTAGGAGAAGAAGGAGAGGAATTTGAGCACCTTTTAGTGGAAGAATCTATCCCTGAAGTTGAATCAACCCCTGAAGCCACTCAAGAAGAAGAGACCAACAGCAATATCATTGAATTTGATGTAAGCGCTGAGAACAATGCACTTAATGAGGAGGGGCGAGTTAAAGCAAGTCCCCTAGCCAAAAAAATGGCTGAAGACAAAGGAATTAATATCAACACGGTCACTGGAAGTGGTGAAGAGGGACGTATTGTCAAGAAAGATATTGAATCTTATGCAAATACTAGTGCACCTATTCAAGAATATGCTCCTGAAATCCAAGCGATTAAGTCGGATATATCGCCTATACAGCTACCTACAATTGTTGCTGAAGAATCATATACGGAAGAACGTGTAAGTCAAATGCGTAAAACCATTGCTCGTCGATTGAGTGAGAGTAAATTTCAAGCGCCTCATTTTTACCTGACTATTGAGGTAAACATGAACAATACCATTGCTGCAAGGAAAAAAATCAACGAACTAGCTCCAAGTAAAGTTTCCTTTAATGACATTGTCATCAAGGCCACTGCAGCCGCTTTAAGAAAGAATCCAGCGGTCAATGCTTCTTGGTTAGGCGATAAGATTCGTTATAATAATCACATTCACATTGGTATGGCTGTCGCCGTTGCTGAAGGTTTAATGGTTCCAGTAATTAAATTTGCTGACAACAAATCATTGAGTCACATTGCTGCAGAAGCTAAGCAATTGGCAGAAAAAGCTAAGACTAAAAAAATCAGTCCGGAGGAAATGCAAGGAAACACCTTCAGCATATCCAATTTAGGAGGATTTGGTATATCCGAGTTCACAGCTGTTATCAATCCTCCAGATGCTTGCATTTTGGCTGTAGGTGGCATTAAAAAAGAGCTCGCATTTAATGCGCAGAAAGAAGTGATCGAAAATAATATAATGAAGCTTACGCTCTCTTGTGACCACCGAGTTGTTGATGGAGCGGTAGGGACTCACTTCCTACTCGACCTAAAGAATAATTTGGAGAACCCAATTATGATGCTCGTTTAAATCTATAAAAAAATTCACTTTAGGATTGACCTATTTTTATTGCTTATCCAATCCATTTTTTTAACGCCTCTTTGCGCTTAAATAGTGTATTTATCTAAAATGCTCAACTAGATTAACTACAGCATTCACATCCTCTTCACTAATATCTAAATGGGTCACCATTCGTATGGTTTGCGGTCCAAATTGAACAACCATCACCCCGTTGCTTTTCATATATTCGATGAATCTAGCAGGCTCAATATCTTTCTCTAAATCAAAAATTACAATATTGGTTTGGGGTTTAATAACTTTCGAAATATACTTTTGACGAGACAATTCTTCAGCGAGCAGTGTTGCATGTTTGTGATCGGTTTGAAGAAGCGAAACATTATGTTCTAGCGCGTATAAACCAGCTGCAGCCAAAATGCCAACTTGACGCATACCACCACCGAAAGCTTTACGCACTTTCTTGGCACGTTTAATAAAAGCTTGGTCACCTAATAAAACAGAGCCAATAGGTGCACCCAATCCTTTGCTTAAGCAGATAGAAATACTATCAAACAAACCCCAATACTCTTCAATATTCGTTTGACTTGCTACGAGTGCATTAAAAAATCGTGCACCATCTAAGTGAAGCTTTAATCCTTTTGATTTACACATTTGTGCAATCTTTCTTAGCTCCTCAATATCGTAAACAGCGCCTCCTCCTTTGTTGCACGTATTTTCTACAACAACTAATTTACTTACCGGCAACCAATCAAAATCTGCTTGAATGCTTTCCTCTACTTGCTTGGCCGTAATACGCCCTTGATCACCGTCGATCAAACGCACGCCGCAACCGGAGTTAAAAGCATAACCAGCCGTTTCATAGTAATACACGTGAGATAACTTATCACAAATAATTTCATCCAATGGCCGAGTGTGAACATTCATAGCTATTTGATTGCACATAGTGCCACTTGGGCAAAACAATCCAGCTTCCATACCAAACTGATCAGCCAATTGATTTTGTAAAATTTGAACCGTTGGGTCTTCACCAAACACATCATCACCAAGTTTTGCCTTCATCATTGATGCTAACATAGCTTGACTTGGCTTGGTAACAGTATCACTTCTTAAATCTATCATTTCTTTAATTTATTTATTAATGAATAGGCCGCAATTGCACAAGCACTTGCTACATTCATTGATGAGTTATGTCCTTGCATAGGAATATGCCCAATCATGTCTGCTGCACTTAAAAGTTCTGGATTAACTCCGTAATTTTCTTCGCCTAAAATTAAGCAAACCTCCGCATTATCAGGGAGGATAATTTCTTCAATAGGAATACTGTTATCACAAAGCTCCAATGCCACAATCAGCACGCCATCATTTTTCAAGTTTTGAATAAATTCCTGTATGTTGTCCACTTGTTCATAATACACGGACTTTTCAGTGGATCGAGATGTTTTAGAAATTTTGCGATTTGGAGGAAGAATAGTATCTCCCGAAAGGTATAATTTTTTTACCCCAAGCGCATCCGTTAATCTAAAAATGACGCCCAGGTTATAGGGGGATTTTAGCTGATGGGCTAGAATGCTCAATGAAAACTTGCCCTTAATATCATGGCTCGTATGATCAAGTTGTTTACCCATGTTTAGTTATTATGGTAAGGGTCTCCTTTAATTATGGTAAACGCACGATATAATTGCTCGGCAAATATTGCGCGTATAATTTGATGCGAAAAGGTCATTTTAGAAAGTTGCAATTGCAGATTCGCCCGCTGATATACCTCATCTGAAAAACCAAAAGCCCCCCCTACTACAAATACCAAATTTGAAATCCCTTGCACCTGCTTTTG